>Ga0207713_1000848_pt1 | contig 28075 bp, 30 predicted proteins | sample KBSS64metaG_FD_184404 | JGI IMG/M metagenome (GOLD analysis project Ga0207713, IMG submission 184404) | Switchgrass rhizosphere microbial communities from Kellogg Biological Station, Michigan, USA - KBS S6-4 metaG (SPAdes) (version 2) | ecosystem: Host-associated > Plants > Roots > Rhizosphere >... | reverse complement strand
GGATTTCCTTGTCCAGGTTGTCGGTCATGGTCTTGTGCAGCATGGCGCCGTTGGCGCCGACGACACTGGCGATGCTGAGGATGACCACGATCTTGGTGGCCTTGACCATGGTGGCCATGGCCGACTCCCGCGATTGGCCAGTGGCGATGCGATAGCCGGCCAGCAGAATCCAGAGCGTGACCGCGGTCATGGCGATGACGCTGACCCAGTTCATCGCGTTCTTCATCAACTCCATGCCGAACTCGTCGATCTCGTGGTTCAAGTACGAGTTGATCAGCTTGAAGAAAACGTAATCACCGAGCCCAGTGTCAGCCATCGGCTGCAACCAGCTCATCGCCCCCTGAAAAATGCTGTCCATGTGCGTTCCGATTAATTCCTGCTGATAGCGAAGCTACTACGATCGCGTCGACGCCTACTCAATCGACAGACAATGCCGTCTTCAATGCTGCTGCCTGCACCACTTGACCCAAGAGTGACTGGCTGCCGTTGAGTGCGCGCTTGGCCAACCTGGACTGGTCGTTCTTCAGGGTCATCTCACGGGCGTCATAGGCCTTCATCCGCGCTTGCCAGTAGTCGACGTCCATGGAGTTCTGGGCGATGAAACGCGAAACCTCGTTATCGTTCGCCGCGAGGGCGCCCTGGCTTGTCCCGACGCTATTGCGCTGCTTCTCGATCTTGTCCGTGAACTCCTTGTTGCGCTGGATCAGGCGCTGGAGCATGCGGACGGACTCGTTGTAGCGCGCATTGTCGTTGCGCACCAGCAGTTGGCAGACCTTCAATTGCTCTTCGACCAAATCGCCCTGCATGTTGGGGAGAATGTTCTTGAAGCTATCCAGGATGCCGGAGATACCACTTCCGTTCGGGCTCGGACAGGCGTCCTCCACGCCATAGGAAAGGTCGCGCTCCTTGAAATCGTCCTCCATCACGGAGCCGCTCAGATTCAGATTCTGCAGATTGATCAGCTGCTGCTGATAGTGCGCGATCTGGTCCTTGTACTGCTGCAGTGTCTGCTTCCAGCGCTGTGCTTCCTTGGCATATTCCTGCAGGGTCTTGGTGAGCGACATTCTGTCGTTGACGATCACCTGGGCATTGGCTTGGCCGCAGCACAGGCCGACGGCCAGCAGCAACCCTGCGGCGAGGCGGGAAAGTGACGCGCGTGGACGGTGGGTAGGCTCAGTCATGGCATATCTCGCTGGTTGTCGCTGTGCAGGTATTCGAAACGAACGCTCCCGCCGCGGCGCTGTTGGCGCTCGGCTGGATCGTACAACGTGCAAGGACGGTGGCGTCGGCTTCACGAACGCCCGCTCTGGCCCGGAGGACAGAGATAGGAAACCCCATTGTGCGCCTGCTACGGCCATCGTCCTTGTCTTGCTAGAGTGCAGGTCCTACCAAATTTCGCATATTTCGAGTGAAATTCCCATAAATTTGTGGCTACACAAATATGAACAAATTCAGTCGATTGCTGCGCTAAGTCGTTGAGTCGCGGGAGCCGCGCCGTTCCTAGGGATTGCTCCCTTGCTGTCCCGGCGGCACCCAGATCGCCATGCCTGCGGCCCGCTTCTGCGTGGTCGGAATGCCGATCCCCAGGCCGCCGCCGACGTGGCCGCCATAGCTGCCGGCACCCACCGAGACGCCGCCGCCCGAGCGCTGCGAGGCCACGCCCATCAGGACCACGCCATTGGCGCCGAGCTTGGCGGCCTCGCGCTTGAGCCGGGCCATGGCGGCGTCGGTCTGGCCCTGGGTGCCGAAACCGGCCGCGCTGGAGGACTCCAACTGGGCGATGTCGATCGCGCCGGCGGGCGGGGTCGAGTAGATCTGGACCAGGGCCGGGTCGATTGGCGGCCGTGCCGCGCCGACCATCACCTTGGAGGAACTGGCGCAGCCGGCCAGCGCGAGCAGCAGCGCCAGCGGCAACAACGGTCGGACATTCATGGCGACACCCCCGTGGCTCGGATCACGACGCGATGATAGGCGGCGTCGGTGAATCGCGACGAACCCGCCCGTTCGCTGCGCGAGCCTGGCACGCCGGCCGTGAGCCCTGTGCCAAGAGTTGGCTTGCGCCGGCTGGGGCGCGGGGTATGGTGCGCTCTGACATCACAGTGAGGGGCGGCGGCATGGGCTTGATCAGTCTGTTGTGGGGCATCGTGGCCATGCTGTGGATGCTGCTGGCCTTCATCCCGCTGCTGGGCTGGGGCAACTGGTTCGTGATCCCGTTCGCCGCGGTCGGCGCGATCATCGCCGCGATCGGCTTGCTGTTCACGTCGGCGCCCAAGCGCGGCCGGGCCAAGACCGGGCTGATCCTCAACGGACTGGTGATCGTGGTCGGGGTAATCCGGCTGAGCCTGGGCGGCGGGGTGTTCTGACGCCGAGCCCGGAGCGGTTGGCCGGCGGAACGTTCGCCGGCCTTTGGCGGACGCGCTGGCGTGCGTTCGACGTCGTAATCGCGCGCCACCACGCTCAACGCGCACGCCCCCAGCGTTTCCGTGGCCGCCGGGCGACATGCTGTGTTGCGGCATGCCGGCGTCCACGCGTGGCGGGCAGGCGTAAAATTCCATCGATGACGGCTGCCCCGCAGGCGGCCGCTCCCGTTCGCGCCGGCGCGTGCGGCGCGATCCGGATTTCCCCCCGGTAGCGCCGTGGCGAGCGACGCCCGATCCGACCAGCAGGAGTCCGCACGTGCCGCATCCCCACTACCGCCCCCGGCGCATGCGCCGCGACGATTTCTCGCGCCGGCTGATGCGCGAGAACACCCTGACCGCAGACGACCTGATCTGGCCGGTGTTCGTGCACGAGGTGAGCGGGCGCGCACCGATCGCCTCGATGCCCGGGGTGGAGCGGCTGTCGCTCGACGAATTGCTGAAGGAGGCCGAGACCGCGCTGGAGCTGGGCATTCCGGTGATCGACCTGTTCCCGGTGATCGACCCGTCCGGCAAGAGCCTGGATGCGGCCGAGGCCTGGAACGAGAACGGCCTGGCGCAGCGCGCGGTGCGTGCGCTGAAGGCGCGCTTCCCCGAACTGGGGGTGATGACCGACGTGGCGCTGGACCCGTACACCACGCATGGCCAGGACGGCATCATCGATGCGCACGGCTATGTGCTCAACGACATCACCGTCGAGGCGCTGGTCAAGCAGTCGCTCTCGCATGCGCGGGCCGGCGTGGACATCGTCTCGCCCTCGGACATGATGGACGGGCGCATCGGCGCGATCCGCCGCGCGCTGGATGGCGAAGAGCACGTGCACGTGCGGATCATGGCCTATTCGGCCAAGTACGCCTCGGCCTTCTACGGGCCGTTCCGCGACGCGGTGGGCAGCGCCGGCAACCTCGGCAAGGCCGACAAGAGCACCTACCAGATGGACCCGGCCAACGGCGAGGAGGCCTTGCGCGAGATCGCGCTGGACCTGGAGGAGGGCGCGGACATGGTGATGGTCAAGCCGGGCATGCCCTACCTGGACGTGGTGCGGCGGGTGAAGGATGAGTTTCGCGTGCCGACCTTCGCCTACCAGGTCAGCGGCGAGTACGCGATGCTCAAGGCCGCCTTCGCCAACGGCTGGCTGGACGAGCGCAAGTGCGTGCTGGAATCGCTGATGGCGTTCAAGCGCGCCGGCGCCGACGGCGTGCTGACCTACTTCGCGCCGCAGGTGGCGCGCTGGCTGCGCGAGACGCGCTGAGGCGCATGGCGACGCGGCGTGCCGCCACGCTCCGCGCGTGGTCGGCGCCGCCCGCGCCGGCGGTCAGGCGAGCGTGGGCGCGGCCATCCAGGGGAATGCACGGTAGCCACGGACCTGCAGCGGCGCGCCGACCGCACTGAAGTCGGCGGCGAGCGCGCTGGCGTGGTTGCGATCCAGCGATTCGCCCAGCAGCAGCGGCAGCGCGCGGCACCGGGGCAGGGCCTGGCCCAGCGGAATCTGCAAGTGCTCGGCGACCCGGCGCGCCACGTCCTTCAGTTGCGCCGGCGGGCACGCCGCCAGGACCAGGTCGAACGAGGCGAAGATGCCCGCGCCGACGCCGCTCGCCAGGGCGATGTCCTGTTCCTCCGCAGGCGCCGTCCCCAGGGCCTCGTCGATGCCCTCCACCTGCGCGAAGGCGTCGTCTTCGAGATAGTGCGCCAGCGCGTGCGCGTAATCGTCCAGCGCGGACAGCGGCCGCTGGCGCTTTTGTACGTCGAGCACGTCGGCGAACGTGGCCGCTTCGAGGAACGTGGACAGGCCGAGCGCGCGTGCCGCCGTTTGCAGGGCATCCGCGTCACCGTCTTCATCGCGCGGCGCCAACCAGAACTGCGCGTCCAGCACGTCCGCATCCGTCGCGTACACCCAGCCGTAGCGTTGCCACACATCGTCGTCGTCGTTGCATGCAGCGAACGCGTCCAGCGTCTGGCGGAGATCCAACAGTTCGATCATGGGCGAGGGTGCGGGCAGTGCCGGGTCGCGCAGTCTAGCGGGACCTGCCGCGAACCCGGTGCGTCGTTTTCCCACGGCGTGGCGGGGGTCACGCCGCGCTGGGCGGAGCCCCTGTCCGCGCCAGGGCGGGTCCGGATGCGATTGGCGGCAGGCAGCCCAATCCGCGCAGCGTCGCTTCCACCGCCTCGTCCAGCGGGGTGTGCGGTTCCTCGCCGAGCGTGCGCAGCAACAGCGCGTTGCGCATGCGCAGCGGATGCCGCCACAGCGGACGCATCTCGCGCAGTTCACGCGCCAGTGGCATGAACGGCACGGCCAGGGTCAGCAGCCACCACGGGAAGCGGCGGGTCCGCGGCGCCGCCATGCCGTGGCGCTGCAGCGCGCGGGCGATCGCCGCGGCCATCTGCGTGCCGTCGGCGTCCCAATGCCCGTCCATGTGCAGGCGGGCGAAGGCCGGCAGGGCCGCGCGCTGCCGCAGCAGCCGCAGCATGGTCCGCGCCACGTCCGGCACGTAGGCCCATTGATGGCCCACTCCCGGGTCGCCCGGCAGCTTCACGGCGCGGACCGGACGCCCCGGCGTCACCAGGCCTTGCGCGAACCAACTGTTGCCCACGCGCGGTCCGAAGAAGTCGCCTGCACGCACCACGATGACCCGGGCGCCGTGCGCGGTCGCCGCCTGCAGCCGCCGCTCCAGCTCCACCCGGATCGCGCCCTTGCGGGTGAGCGGCGCCTGCGGCGCGTCCTCGTCCGGTGCCGGGTAGGCGTCGGGGCCGTAGTTGTAGACCGTGCCCGGCAGCACCACGGTCGCGCCCTCGGCGCAGGCGGCGGCGATGGTGTTGTCGATCATCGGCAGCACCAGCTCGGACCAGCGCCGGTAGCCGGGCGGATTGACCGCGTGCACGATCGTGTCGCAGCCGCGCGCGGCGCCCAGCACGTCGTCGCGGCGCATCGCATCGCCACGGTGCCAGTGGATGCCGTCGCGGAACGCGCTGGCGCTGGCCAGGCCGCGCTGCAGCGCCCGCACTTGCCAGCCGGCGTCGCGCAACTGGCGCGCCATCTCGCCGCCGATGCCGCCGCTGGCGCCCAGGACCAAGGCGGTGGGAGGGGTTGTCATGGAAGTGCTCCGTGGAGGGGATGCCGCCAGTGTGGGTGCCGCCAGCTTGCGAAGGAATTGGCGAAGATCGCCAATCGGCTATACATTTCTGTATGGACAACGGCATCGGCTGGGAACTGTACCGGACCTTCCTCGCGGTGCTGGAGGAGGGTTCGCTGTCCGCGGCGGCACGCGCGCTGGGACTGACCCAGCCCACCATCGGCCGGCACGTGGCGGCGCTGGAGAAGGCGCTGGCGGTGCCGTTGTTCGTGCGCTCGCAGAGCGGCCTGGCGCCGACCGATGCGGCGCTGGCGCTGCGCGGCCATGCGCAGGCGATGGGCAGCATCGCCGCTTCGCTGCAGCGCGCCGCCGGCCGCCATGGCGAGGCGGTGCAGGGCACGGTGCGGATCTCGGCCAGCGAGGTGATCGGTGCCGAGGTGCTGCCACCGGTGTTGGCCGGCTTGCGTCGCGCGCATCCGCAACTGCGGATGGAACTGGTGCTGAGCAACCGCGTGCAGGATCTGCTGCACCGCGAGGCCGACGTGGCGGTGCGCATGACCCGGCCGGACCAGGATCTGCTCATCGCCCGCCGCATCGGCGAGGTCGCGCTGGGCCTGTATGCGCATCCGGACTACCTGGCCCGGCACGGGACGCCGCAGGACCTGGACGCGCTCATGCAGCACGCCCTGGTCGGCTTCGATGCGGACACGCCGTTCCTGCGCGCGGCGCGGGCCGGGCTGCCGCGCTGGCGCCGCGACGCGTTCGCGCTGCGGGCCGACAGCGACCTGGCGCAACTGGCGCTGATCCGCGCCGGCTGCGGAATCGGCTTCTGCCAGGCGCCCCTGGCACGGGGACTGACGCCGGTGCTGCCGCAACAGGTGCGGCTGGGCCTGGACACCTGGATCACCATGCACCAGGACCTGCGCGGCAGCCCAGCCTGCAGCGCCGTCTTCGCGGCGCTGGCCGAAGCGATGACCGCGCACATTGGCTGAGCAGTACATCAGCATTCAAGGTCGACGGCGGGCGACACCCGCCGCGCAGCGCCCCTCAGCCGAGCATGACGCCGTCGCGATCCCCGATTCCCAGCCTTGCATGCGCACGCACGTGGGCCGAGCCAGTCACCCGATCGGCGCTGCATCTCAGGCAGACGGCGCATGCGCGGCCCTCACCGCGCAGCGCCGCCAAACCTTCAGCCGACCATGCCGCCGTTACGATTCCCCATTCCCGAATCCCCAATCCCAGCTCTCAAGGCATCGTCAACGCAATCGGCGTGGACTTCATCGCCGCGGAGATCGACGGGAACGGGTCCACGCTCGCCATCGTGATCACGTCGTCGATCGAAACCACGTCGCAGGTGATGCTGTCGTCGTTGACGCACAGATAGGCCGCCGCGCCCACGCCCGGTTCGTACACCGCCTTCCACACGTATTCCGGCACTTCTACCTTGTCGGTGCCGATGGTGGCCGGCTTGCTGTCGAAGGCCGGGCCGGTGACCACGTAGAGCTCGCCGCGCTGCTTGGCCAGTTGCCGCACCTGCTCTTCGATGCGCGCCCATTCGCCGGTGTTGAGCTTGTGGTCCTGCGGGACCACGTTGGCCATCGAGAAGGTCTCCTTCTCCGAGCTCTCGGTCGAGGCGTCGCCGGCGGGGGTCATGTGGCCGCGGTCGAACCCGGTGTTGGTGTAGTCCGAGCTCTTGGAGCGGTCGGCGGCGGGAATGGCGGTTTCCTCGTGGAACGAGCCGACCCGGCCGATCGCCTCGGCGCCGGCGACCTGCTGGTCGGTCAGGTGCTCGGCCGAGTACAGCGGACCCTTGGTCACGCCCGAGGCCAGGATGACGTATTCGGTATGGCAGACCTCGGTGGTGCGCGCGCTCAGCGAGGCATCCACGCTCGGCGGCTTGCCGCCCGCGTACAGCGTGGCGCAACTGGTGGCGGCCATCGCCGTGTGGGCCGCGAACAGGCCGAACAGAACCAGACAACCGCGCAGGGAGAAGGACATCGCGTACCTCGCTAACCAGGGGGAGTGAAGAAGCTGGCAACGGGCGATGTCGGAACGATGACCGTTCGATGTGGCGTGCATGGCAACTGCGCCGCCGGTCGCGTTCTGAACGGCGGGCGGCGGTCGGACGTATTCGGATTCGATAAGCGTTCTCATCTACAATGCCGGGCCGCCTTCCGACCCCGTCCCCTGCCGTGATCAAGACGCTGTTGTTCCAACTGCACTGGCTGCTCGGCATCAGCGCCGGGCTGGTGCTGTCGGCGATGGCGCTGAGCGGGGCCACGCTGGCGTTCGAGGACGAGATCGTGCGCTGGGCCAACCCGCCGCTGCGCGCGGTCGCCGCGCGCCATGCGGCCGGCGACGCCCCGCTGCCGCTGGCCGAACTGGCGCGGCGCCTGGACCTGGGCGGCACGCACCGCACCACGCGCCTGCTGATCGATCCCACCGGCACCCGCCCATCCAACGTGCGCCTGACCGGCGCCGGCGATGGCCGCCTGTACTTCGATCCCTACACCGGGCAGACCGTGCCGGAACCGCGGCTGGCCGGCTTCTTCGGCGTCGTCGAGGACCTGCATCGCTATCTGCTGGCCGGCGAGCGCGGCAAGGCCATCACCGGCGCCTGCGCGATCGTGCTGCTGTTCTTCTGCCTGTCCGGGCTGTACCTGCGCTGGCCGCGGCAATGGTGGAGCTGGCGCGCGTGGTGGGCGGTGGAATGGAAGCGGCAGGGCCGCAGCTTCCTGTGGAGCCTGCATTCGGTGATCGGCACCTGGTGCCTGGCGATCTATCTGCTGCTGGCCTTGACCGGGCTGTACTGGTCCTACGACTGGTACCGGCAAGGCTTGGTGGCGGTGCTCGGCGGCGAGCGCGCGGACGCCGGTGGCCGCGGACGTGGCGGCACGCCGCCGAAGGTGGACTTCGCGCGGCTGCAGGCGGCGCTCGATGCGGTGCCTGGCGCGCGCCGCGCCTATCTGGATCTGCGCCTGCCGCCCCGCCCTGGGCAACCGGCGACGGCGCGCTACCTGGTGGCCGATCCGGCGCATAGCCGCGCCTTCGACATGGTGGAGATCGACCCGGACAGCGGCCGTGTGGTGCGCCGTGTGGACTATCGGCAGCAGCCGCTGGGCCGGCAACTGCTGAGCAGCGTGTTCGCCCTGCACAGCGGCAGTTTCTTCGGCCTGCCCGGGCGCGTGGTGGTGCTGCTGGCGGTGCTGTGCATGCCGCTGTTCTTCGTCACCGGCTGGTTGCTGTACCTGGACCGGCGGCGCAAGAAACGCGCGCTGCGCATGGCGCGCGGCGATCTGCGGCCGCTCGCGACGGCGGACGCCGCGCCCTGGCTGGTGGGGTTCGCCAGCCAGAGCGGTTTCGCCGAGCGCCTGGCCTGGCAGGCGGCCGGGCAACTGCAGGCGGCCGGCCTGCCGGTGCAGGTGCAGTCGCTGGGGCAACTGGAGATGGCGCAGTTGGGCGCCACGCGGCATGCGTTGTTCGTGGTCAGCACCTTCGGCGACGGCGAGGCGCCGGACCCGGCGCGCGCCTTCGAGAGGAAGGTGCTGCGCCAGGCGCGGGTCTTGCCCGAGTTGCGCTACGCGGTGCTGGCGCTGGGCGACCGCCAGTACGCGCGCTTCTGTGGATTTTCGCGACGGCTGGAGCAGTGGCTGGCCGCGCAGGGCGCGCAGGCGTTGTTCCCGGCGGTGGAGGTGGACAATGCCGACCCGCAGGCCCTGGCGCAGTGGCAGCGGCAGCTGTCCGCGGTTACCGGCGTGGCCGCGGCGGCCCCGGTGCTGCAGGCGCCGCCGGCGCTGGAGTGGCGCCTGGCCGGGCGCGCGTTGCTCAATCCCGGCAGCGCCGGCGCGCCGATCTGGCGCATCGACCTGGCGCCGCCGGCGCAGGCGCAGTGGCAGGCGGGCGACATCCTGGAAGTGCAGCCCTGCCACGCCGCGGACGCGGTGCGTGCCTGGCTCGACGCCCATGGCGTTTCCGCCGATACGCCGGTGCGTGCCGGCGGCGTGGCGCTGCCGCTGCAGGCGGCACTGGCCGATCGCGAACTGGTGCCGCCGCCGGCACCCCTGCGCGACCCGCAGGCCTGGCTGGACGCGCTGCCGCAACTGCCGCTGCGCGAGTACTCGATCGCCTCGGTGCCGGCCGACGGCCTGTTGCAACTGGTGGTCCGCCTGACCCAGCGCAGCGACGGCCGCGCCGGCCTGGGATCGGGCTGGTTGTGCCAGCACGCGCCGCTCGGCACCACGGTGCAGGCGCGGGTGCGCGCCAATCCGGGTTTCCGCCGCCATGGCGACGCGCCGTTGCTGTTGATCGGCAACGGCACCGGCATCGCCGGGCTGCGCAGTCTGCTGCGCGAAGCCGAGCAGGCCGGCGTGCATGGCCACTGGCTGCTGTTCGGCGAGCGCAATGCCGCGCACGACGCACTGTTCGGCGCGGAACTGGACGCCTGGCGGGACAGCGGCCATCTGCGCCGGCTGGACCTGGCGTTCTCGCGCGACCAGCCCGACAAGGTCTACGTCCAGGATCGTCTGCGCGTGGCCGCCGACGCGGTGCGCGCCTGGCTCGCGCATGGCGCCACGCTGCACGTCTGCGGCAGCCTGGAGGGCATGGCGCGTGGCGTGGACGCGGCCTTGCGCGAGATCGTGGACGAGGAGGCGCTGGAGACGCTCAGCGCGGAAGGCAGGTATCGGCGCGACGTGTATTGAGGTTGGCGGAGCGGTTGGGATTGCCGGGCGGAGCAGGTGGCGGGGACGTCGTGATGGCAGCGACGGCGATCACCGCGCGTGTCCTGATCGTGGTGCGAAGCAGCGCGACGTCGCGTATCTAGCAGCTATTGCGGTCGGGCGGGATGCCTTGTGGGAGAGACTTCAGTCCCGACGCTTTTCGCGACCTGTGTGTCCACCGCTTCGTCTGTCGCGGCTGAAGCCGCTCCTACAGGAAGCGGCTTCGGCCGCGCGCGTTGCGGCTGTTGTAGGAGCGGCTTCAGCCGCGACCATCGCCTCGGCCATTCCCGCAGCGCCACGGCACCGCGGCCCGCGCGATAAACGCATCGACGCGGCTAAGGCGTCGTGCGGCCGGCGAACGCGTGACAAGCTAAGGTCGGGCGAGCAATCGATCCGCACGGTCGGCGATCGGCGTGAGTACGCACTAGCGATGCCGACCCACCTACGCCCGCAGCGCCACTCAACGTCCGGCGACACACTCGTCGTCGCCGCTCGCCGCTGGCGCCTTCATCCGGTACACGTCGCGCTTGCCGGCCTTCGGCGCGCCGGCGCTGCCGACGACCAGCAGCTCGCTCGGCTTGGAGGCATCCAGCACCGCGCCGCGGGTGTCGCCCTCGGCGCCGTTGAACGACAGCGTCAGCGGCCGCGGTTGCACGTAGCGCCCGTCAGCGCACTGCGCCAGCAGCAGTTGCGTGCCGTGCGCCGCGCGCCCGCGCGCGAACACCAGCGCGCGGCCGTCGCCCAGCCAGGCCGCATCGGATTCATCGTCGCCGCTGTTCACTCCGTCCAGCGCCCGCGGCGGGCCGAAGGCCTGGCCCTGCCACCGCGCCACGAACAGGTCCAGGCCGCCGGCGCCGCCATGGCCGTCGCTGGCGAACAGCAGCCGGGTGCCGTCCAGCGACAGCGTCGGGCTGCGTTCGTCGCCGCGCGAGTTCACCGCCGCACCGAGGTTCTGCGGCGCGCCGTAGCGGCCGTCGCCCAGGACCGGCGCGCGGTACACGTCACTGCCGCCGTGGCCGCCGGCGCGCGTGGAGGCGAAGTACAGCCAGCGCCCGTCGGCGCTGAAGAACGGGTCGGTGTCGGCGTCCGGCGCGTTCAGCGGTGCCGGCAGCGGTTGCGGATCGGCCCAGCGGCCGTCGCGCAACGTGGCCTGCCACAGGTCGCCGCCGCCCGGTCCGCCGGCGCGGTCCGGGCTGGCCCAGACGATGCGTTGGCCGTCGGGCGACACGCTGGCGCGGGTCTCGTCGGCCTTGGTCGAAACCACGCCCATGCCCTCGATGCCGAACTCGGAAAGCGCGAACGCCGACGGCGCGCAGAGTAAACTCGCGGCCAGCGCGAGCGTCAGGGCGGGGGTCCGCATGTCGGATTCCTTCGGATGTCGCGACCAGTCTAAAACAACCAACGAGCGTTCCATGCCCACATCCCGTTATGCCGTGTTCGGCCATCCCGTCACCCATTCGCTGTCGCCGCGCATCCATGCCGACTTCGCCAAGCAGACCGGCATCGCCCTGCGCTACGACGCGATCGACGCCATGCCGGACGGCTTCGCGGCCGCGCTGGCGGCCTTCGCCGCCGACGGCGGCGTGGGCGCCAACGTGACCCTGCCGCTGAAGGAGGCCGCCTACGCGCTCAGCGTGGTCCACAGCACGCGCGCGCAGCGCGCCGGCGCGGTCAACACGCTCAGCTTCCGCGATGGCCAATGGCATGGCGACAACACCGACGGCGCCGGCCTGGTGCGCGATCTGACCGGGCGCAACAGCCTGGATCTGCGCGGCCGCCGCGCGCTGCTGCTGGGCGCCGGCGGCGCCGCGCGCGGCGTCGCACCGGCGCTGCTGGAGGCCGGCGTACAGCAGTTGCTGATCGTCAACCGCTCGCCCGAGCGTGCCGATGCGCTGGTCGATGCGCTGGGCGAGCCGGCGCGGGCCATCTCGCGTTATTGGGAAGACCTGCGCGACCAGGGCGATTTCGAACTGATCGTCAACGCCACCGCCGCCGGTCGCGACGACGCGGCGGGCTTCTCGCTGCCGCTGTCGCTGGTCAACAGCATGACCCTGGCGGTGGACCTGAACTACGGCGAGGTCGCGATCCCGTTCCTGGCCTGGGCGCGCGCGGCGCAGTGCCGCGATACCGTCGACGGCCTGGGCATGCTGGTGGAACAGGCGGCCGAGAGCTTCGAGCAGTGGCACGGCGTGCGCCCGGACACCGATCCGGTCTACGCCGCGCTGCGCGCGCGCGACGCGGTGCTGGTCAGCGCGGACTGAGCCTCGCGTCTCCAACCTGGAACACCCGCATGCAAGATGGAATCCTATTGCAACTGCTGAAGACGGTGATGTTTCAGATCCCCGTCCTGCTGGTCTACGTGATCGGCATGGGGATGCTGGTCACGCGCCGCGCCGGCCGCCCGCGCACCCTGGGCCTGTGGGGCCTGGGACTGCTGTTGCTGGTCGTCGTCGTCGGCACCGCGCTGTCGCTGTTGCCGGCCTGGCTGTTGTCGCAGGGGGCCAGCTTCCGCCAGTACGCGGTCGCCTTCTCGGTGTTGCGCGGGCTCACCGGGCTGATGGCCGCGGTGGGCGTGCTGTCGGTGGTGCTCGCGCTGCGGTTCGCCTTGCCGCCGCGCTAGCCTGCGCGGCGGCGCTGCCGCGGTCCAGGTGGGACGGAGCGCCGCGACGTCGCGCGGGTCCATCAACGTTGGCGACAATGCCAAATCCGCGCTTCGGCGCGTCGTTCCACAGCCGCCGGAGAGTGCAATGGACACTGGAATCCTGATCTCGATGTTGACCACGGCGGCGCTCCAGCTGCCGATCCTGATCGTCCTCATCGTCGGGCTGGCGATGGTGGCCACACGCCGCCGCGGCCATGCGCGCACGCTGGCCCTGTGGGGATTGAGCCTGCTGCTGGTGGGCGGAGTGTGCGGAACGCTGACCTCGCTGCTGCCGATGTGGGCGATTGCGCATGCGGTGGATCTCGCGAAGCACATGGCGTGGCTGGGCATCGCGCATGCGGTGCTGACCCTGCTGCATGCGGTGGCGATGCTGCTGGTGGTGCTGGCGCTGCGCCTGTCCTTATCGCGCTAGCGGCGCGCGCCTTGGCTAGCGCCATCGCCGCTACACTGCCGTGGCCACCTGCCGTGGCCGGGACGATCGCGATGCACGTTGAACGGTTCATGGATTTTTCGTTGCTGGCCGGCAGCGTTGGCCTGGCGGCCAGGCTAGGCGTTCTGGTGCTCGGCTTCCTGTTGCTGTGGCGCTGTGCGCCCGGCCGGCCGCGCACGCTGTTGCAGTGGGGACTGGTGGTGCTGCTGGCGCAGGTGCTGCTGCCGCGCCTGCTGGGGGCGGTGGTGGGCCTGTGGCGGCTGACGTCCGTTGCGCCCGCCGTCGCGCGATGGGCGGACCCGGCGATCCGGCTGCTGCAGGATCTGCTGTTCGCGGTCGGCCTGGCGTTGCTGCTGCAGGCGTTGTGGCTGATCCTGCCGCGCAGGCGCGAGGTGGCGCGGGACTGAGCGGCGGACGCATGCGCGGTCGCGGCGACTGCGACCAGACGTGAGAAAATGCCGCGATGAACGATGACGCCACCGCGGCCGCGCCCCGCGCCGCCGACACGCCCCAGCGCCAGTTGACCGAACCGCTGAAGCTGGCGATCCGCGAGACCTACGCCAAGCTGCAGGCCAACACCCCGGAGTTCCGCGTGCGCCGCGCGCAGAGCCAGATGATCGGCGTGGTCTCGCGCGCGCTGGGCACCTCCGGCGGCGTCGGCGTGGCCGAGGCGCCGACCGGCGTCGGCAAGAGCCTGGGCTATCTCACCGCCGGCGTGCCGATCGCGCTGGCCAGCAAGAAGAAGCTGGTGATCAGCACCGGCACCGTGGCGCTGCAATCGCAGCTGGTGGAACGCGACATCCCGGCGTTCCTGAAGGCCACCGGCATCGAGGCGACGGTGGCGCTGGCCAAGGGCCGCACCCGCTACCTGTGCGCGCGCAACGTCGCCGAGTTGCATGGCGAGGCCGCGCAGGACAGCATGTTCGAGGACGAGGCGCCGCTGTACGACCGCCCGTTGAGCCCGGCCGAGGCCGAGCAGGCGCGCGCGCTGGCCAAGGCCTATGCCGACAAGGCCTGGAACGGCGATCTGGATGCGGCGCCCGAGCCGATCCCGCCGTCGCTGCGCGCGCGCATCACCACCAACGCCGCCGGTTGCGCCGGGCGCCGCTGTTCGTTCGCGGTGCAGTGCCCGGTGCTGAAGGCGCGCAGCGACGTGCGCGAGGCGCAGATCGTGGTCACCAACCACGCCCTGCTGCTGTCGGCCTTGTCGCTGGGCGACAGCGACAACGGCCAACCGTTGATCGCGCCGCCGTCGGACATGCTGCTGGTGCTCGACGAGGGCCATCACATCGCCGGTGTCGCCATCGACCAAGGCGCGGCCAACCTGCCGCTGGACGAGATGGCGCGGCGCACCGGGCGCTTGCAGGCGCTGGTCGGCGCGGCCTATCGGCTTGCCGACAAGGACACCATCGGCAACCAGTTGCCGAACGAGGCGATCGAGCTGGCGGCCCAGGTCAGCAAGGGCCTGAAGGCGTTCCGCGCCGAGATCGAACGCGCCTGGGTACCGGAACCGGGCCAGGACGAGCCGATGTGGCGCGCGCCGAACGGGCGCCTGCCGGAGCAATGGCGGCCGCTGATCGAGGCGCAGGCGCAGGACACCGCCGCGCTGCTCAACTGGGTGCAGGCCGCGCACCAACTGGTGGCCAAGTCCAAGCAGGAGGACGCGGCCAAGGAGCGCCTGCAGCGCAGCCTGGGCATGGCGCTGGAAATGGTGGAACAGCAATACGCGCTGTGGCTGGGCTGGCGTCGCGAGGACCAGGACGGGCAGGCGCCGATGGCGCGCTGGATCACCGCCTCGCGCGATGCCGACCTGGTCTGCCATTGCTCGCCGGTGTCGGCGGCGCAGGTGTTGCGCGCGCTGCTGTGGAGCGAGGTGGACTCGGCCGTGCTGACCTCGGCCACGCTGACCGGCGGCGGCGATTTCCAGGCGCTGGCGATCGACAACGGCTTGCCGCCGCACGCCGAGATGGTGTCGCTGTCCTCGCCGTTCGACCTGCCCAACCAGGCCGAGCTGGTGGTGCCGAAGTTCCCGGTGGCGCCGGACGACCGCGAAGGCCATCCGCGCGAGGTGGCGCGCTATTTGGTCAAGGAACTGGACTGGGGCAAGGGCTCGATCGTGCTGTTCACCTCGCGCTGGAAGATGCTCAAGGTGGCCGACCTGTTGCCGGTCGCGCAGCGCAATCGCGTGCTGGTGCAGGGCGAGGGCTCCAAGTCGCAGATGATCGGCGAGCACATGCGCCGCATCGGCGCCGGCGAAGGCTCGGTGCTGTTCGGGCTCAATTCCTTTGGCGAAGGCCTGGATCTGCCGGGCGAGGCCTGCACCACCGTGGTCATCACCCAGGTGCCGTTCGCGGTGCCGACCGATCCGCAGACCGCCACCCTCGGCGAATGGTTCGAGAGCCGTGGCCTCAACGCCTTCAACCTGATCGCGGTGCCGCACGCGCTGCGCACGCTGACCCAGTTCGCCGGGCGCCTGATCCGCAGTTCCAGCGATCACGGCCGTGTCGTCATTCTCGATTCGCGCCTGCTGACCAAGCGCTACGGCAAGCGCATCATCGACGCGCTGCCGCCGTTCAAGCGGGTGATCGGCTAGCGGGGGAGCGGCGTCGGCGACGGCGACGCCGCTGCCGTTCGAACGGTGGCAGCAGGACCCGCGGTGGCGTGTGGACGCGCTCCACGGCGCGAGCGTGCCTGCCGCGCTGGCGCAGCCGGCGGTGGATCATCGCGGCACGCCGCGCCCGCCTGCGCCGTGCCCTGGCGCAGTACAGGCCAACGCCGCCCAGCGCGCGCCCATCGAAGGTCCGCAGCCTGCTGGCACGCCTGGCCAAGCGCCATGGCGACAGCCTTGAAGAGGCCGTCGGTGGTGCCGCGGTCCTGCATCGCCAGGCATGCGCGACTGGAGGCCGCCACAGGCGACGCAGGTTACTGGTGCAAGCGGCAGTGGCTTGCTATCGTGGATTTTCCCGCTTACCTAACCGCGCAACAGGCCATCGCCTCGCGGGTGCGCGCCAGAACCCATGGATCGAGTTCTCATGTCAACACCGATATTGCGCCTGGCCGGAATGACGGTCGTGTTCGCGTTTTCCGCCGGCCTGCATGCCGCGCCCCGGCCGGAGGCGGCGACGCCCGGCGCCACCTCCAGCGCCAGCGCCAGTGCCAGCGTCAATGCCGACTACCGGCAGCAGTTGCTGCAGCTCGCCGAGGCGGACCAGAAGATCCGCGCCGAGACGCTGAAGCAATACACGCCGCAACAGCTGCAGAGCGAACCTGGGCTGGCGCGCACCTTGGCCATGCAGATCCACGCGTCGCAGCAGCAGAACCAGGCGCGGCTTTCCGAGTTGATCGCCAAGTACGGGTTTCCCGATGCCGCGGCCGTCGGCGCCGATGGTGCGCATGCCGGCTTCCTGCTTGCCCAGCACGCGCCGGATCGGGCGTTTCGCGACACGTTCCTCCAGGGTATCGAGGCGGCCGCGCAGAAGGGGCTGTACAGCAAGGCCGACCTTGCGCTGTTCGTGGACCGCAACCGCGTGCTGGCCGGCCAGCCGCAGCTGTACGCGACCCAGCGCAAGGCCGACGGCAGCCTGTTCGAGGTCGAACAACCCGAGCAGTTGCAGCAGCGCCGCGCCGCGATGGGGCTGCCGGACGAGGCGGAAAAGCCGTAGCACCGGCCCCGCATCAGGACGCGGCGAGTGGGATGACCACTCGCCGCGTCGTCTGCTCGATGCCGAGCGAATCCCGCAGGCACGGTGATGCATGACGGCGTGCGCGCCGGCGTCGACGCGATGGCGGTTCTGGTGCCTCGCTCCGGCATCGGCCAAGCGGCACGGCGCAGCGCACTACCGCGGCGTCTACGATTTGCGGTCGATGACACCGCGTCTGGACCTGGCGCACGGCGCGTGGCGCGCTCAACCTGCAACCGATCCCACACGCCATGGGCGACCGCAATCACGGCTTGCGGCCAAGCATCCATCGCGCCTATCGACGCCATAGCAACTAACGAATTCTCCGCGCGCGGCACCGCCGCCATGATGCAGCTCCCTTCACACGAGCTGACGCCATGCGCCCTGCAACCCTGTTGGTGCTCGCCCTGCTGTCGCAGACCCTGATCGTTCCCGCCGGGTTCGCCCAGTCCACGCTCACCCGCGACAACGGCGCGCCGGTTGGCGACAACCAGAACTCGCAGACCGCCGGCGCCACTGGCCCGACCCTGCTGCAGGACGTCCAACTGATCCAGAAGCTGCAGCGTTTCGACCGCGAGCGCATTCCCGAGCGCGTGGTGCACGCGCGTGGCACCGGGGTGCACGGCGAGTTCACCGCCAGCGCCGACATCTCCGACCTGACCAAGGCCAAGCTGTTCACGGTCGGCGAGAAGACCCCGGTGTTCGTGCGCTTCTCCTCGGTCGTGCACGGCAACCACTCGCCGGAGACGCTGCGCGACCCGCACGGCTTCGCCACCAAGTTCTACACCCGCGAAGGCAACTGGGACCTGGTCGGCAACAACTTCCCGACCTTCTTCATCCGCGACGCGATCAAGTTCCCGGACATGGTGCACGCGTTCAAGCCGGACCCGCGCACCAACCTCGACGACGACGCGCGCCGCTTCGATTTCTTCTCGCACGTGCCCGAGGCCACGCGCACGCTGACCCTGCTGTACTCCAACGAAGGCACGCCGGCCGGCTACCGCTTCATGGACGGCAACGGCGTGCATGCCTACAAGCTGGTCAACGCGCAGGGCGAGGTGCACTACGTCAAGTTCCATTGGAAGAGTCTGCAGGGCATCAAGAACCTCGATCCCCAGCAGGTGGTGCAGGTGCAGGGCAAGGACTACAGCCACCTGACCAACGATCTGGTCGGCGCGATCAAGCGCGGCGACTATCCCAAGTGGGACCTGTACATCCAGGTGCTCAAGCCGGAAGACCTGGCCAAGTTCGACTTCGACCCGCTGGACGCGACCAAGATCTGGCCGGACGTGCCCGAGCGCAAGATCGGGCAGATGGTGCTGAACAAGAACGTGGATAATTTCTTCCAGGAGACCGAGCAGGTGGCCATGGCGCCGGCCAACCTGGTGCCGGGCATCGAGCCTTCGGAAGACCGGTTGTTGCAGGGGCGCATCTTCTCCTACGCCGACACCCAGCTGTACCGCGTCGGCACCAATGGCCTGAGCCTGCCGGTGAACCGGCCGCGGGTGGCGGTGAACAACGGCAACCAGGACGGTGCGATGAACGCCGACAACACCAGCAGCGGCGTGAACTACGAGCCGAGCCGGCTCAGCCCGCGGCCGCAGGATCCGGACGCGCGTTACAGCCAGCTGCCGCTGTCGGGCACCACCCAGCAGGCGAAGATCGTGCGCGAGCAGAATTTCAAGCAGGCCGGCGAGCTGTTCCGCAGCTACAGCAAGAAGGAACAGCAGGATCTGATCCAGAGTTTCGGCGAATCGCTGGCCGGCACCGACGACGCCAGCAAGCACATCATGCTCTCGTTCCTGTACAAGGCCGATCCGGCCTACGGCAGCGGCGTCGCCCGCGTCGCCAAGGGCGACCTGGTGCGGGTCAAGCAACTGGCCGCGCAGTTGCAGGATTGATCGCCTCCCGCGCGGTGCGGCTGCGTTGGCCGCCGCATCGCGCCTTTCTTGCCGGAGATCGCATATGCCCCGTTTGCTTCCGCTCGCCCTGGGCCTGCTGGCCGCCGCGACCGCCACGGCCGCGCCGGCGCCAGTCGCCGCCGACCCGGCCACGGTCCAGGCGCAACTGCGCGACTACTTCTTCGACGCGGCGCGCGAAGGCCGCCAGGACATGCTGGCCGAGTTCATTCGCGCGCACTACGACCTCAACACCCGCGACGACAAGGGCTATACCGCCTTGATCCTGGCGGCCTATCACGGCCAGCAGCCGGCGGTGGAGCAATTGTTGCGCGCCGGCGCCGATCCGTGCGCGCAGGACAAGCGCGGCAACACCGCGCTGATGGGCGCGATCTTCAAGGGCGAGCTGGCGATCGCCAAGCGGCTGATGCAGGCCGAGTGCGCGCCCGACCAACGCAACAACGCCGGACAGACCGCGGCGATGTATGCGGCGCTGTTCCAGCGCACCGAGGTGCTGAAGGAGCTCGCCGCCAAGGGCGCCGACCTGCAGGCCAGGGACGCGCAGGGCAACGATGTGGCCAAGCTGCAGCGCGGCGAATTCGCGCAGGCGCCGATGCGCTGAAGCGGGGCGAAGGCAGGGCAGCAAGCGCGGGTGCGGCGCAGGCGCGTGGCCGGAGTCGGCGTGAGGGCGGAGCGTATGGCGTTTCTGGCTGGCACGCCAAGGCGGAGCGCCGCGCAGATCCGCTGCGCCGGAGGCGCAGGGCGTCTTTCGCCGCGGCATGGCGCCGGCGGCCCCGGATCGGCGAAAATGGCGGCTTGGCCGGCTGTCATCGGCCGCCTGTAGCATCCGTCCCGGCGCGCCGGAGCCCGCGCGCTCTTGGTGGCTGGAGCGCGACCCGCCCGCAGTTCCCGACGGCAGTCCTGCCGCTCGTTCGCCATGGATTCGCTTTTGAACGCCAGCCCCGATTGTTCCACCGACGACCTGCCCCTGAGCGAACGCCTGCGCGTCGCCCTCGACCTGCTGGAAGCCATCGACGCCGATCGCAGCGTGCTCGACGCGCTGCCCGAGGCCGAGCGCGTGCGCCTGCACCAGGTCGTGGCCAGGATCTACCATCCCGAACCCAAGGCGCGCCGCAAGCTGCTCAAGCAGCAGGCGCGCGAACGCCATCAGGAAAAGGTGCGCAAGGCCGAGGCGTTGCTTGAGCAGACCGGCATCCGCGCGCTGCGGCGCAAGCCGGTGTTCAGCACCCCGAACTACTTCCCGCCGCATGCCGCCGGCCTGCACGACGCGCGCAATGCCGCAGCCGAGGACGCAGCGGCGACGCACTCGCCCGAGCTGCGCCATTGCTACGTGTGCAAGCAGAAGTTCACCCAGTTGCATCATTTCTACGACCAGATGTGTCCGGCTTGCGCCGAGCTGAACTACTTCAAGCGCACCGAGACCGCGGACCTGCGCGGGCGCGTGGCCTTGCTGACCGGCGGCCGGGTCAAGATCGGCTACCAGGCCGGCTTGAAGCTGCTGCGCGCCGGCGCCGAGTTGATCGTGACCACGCGCTTCCCGCGCGATTCGGCCGCGCGCTACGCGCAGGAACCGGACTTCGCCGAGTGGGGCCACCGCCTGCAGGTGTTCGGCCTGGACCTGCGTCACACGCCCAGCGTCGAGGCGTTCTGCAGCCAGTTGCTGGCCACGCGCGAGCGCCTGGACTTCATCGTCAACAACGCCTGCCAGACCGTGCGCCGGCCGCCGCAGTTCTACGCGCACATGATGGCCGGAGAGACCGCCGCGCTGCACGAACTGCCCGAGCACGTGCGCCGCCTGGTCGGCCACTACGAAGGCCTGCGCAGCCCGGAGCTGCTGCCGGCCGCGTCGGCGACCACGCTGCCGGCGGGCCTGGGCCATGGCATCAGCGGCGCCGATGGCCTGACCCGCGCCGCCGAACTGTCGCAGGTGCCGTTGCTGGCCGATGAACTGCTTGGCCAGCAACATCTGTTTCCCGAAGGCCGTCTGGATCAGGACCTGCAGCAGGTCGACCTGCGCGGGCGCAATTCGTGGCGCCTGCTGATGGCCGAGGTGCCGTCGGTGGAGTTGCTGGAGACGCAACTGGTCAACGCCATCGCACCGTTCATCATCAACGCGCGGCTCAAGCCGCTGATGCTGCGCACCCCCGAACGCGACAAGCACATCGTCAACGTGTCGGCGATGGAAGGGCAGTTCTACCGCAACTTCAAGACCACCCGGCACCCGCACACCAACATGGCCAAGGCCGCGTTGAACATGATGACGCGGACCTCGGCGGCCGATTACCAGAACGACGGCATCCATATGAACAGCGTGGACACCGGCTGGGTCACCGACGAGGATCCGGCCGAGATCGCCGCGCGCAAGGTGCAGGAAGAGCGCTTCCATCCGCCGCTGGACATCGTCGACGGCGCCGCGCGCATCGTCGACCCGATCATCCATGGCTTCAACACCGGCGAGCACGTGTGGGGCCAGTTTTTGAAGGATTACGCGCCGACGGATTGGTGAGGTTGGCCGCGGGGGAGGACGGTGGCAGCGGTGCATCCGCCGCCGGGTTGCGCGCTCGTCCCGATGGCGGCCAGATGCCGGTGGGGCGGGCAGGAGCGATCGCGCATGCCAGGCGCCGCTGCGCATGGAACGGCCGGAAGCAGCGGTGCGGCCGCGCGGAACGCCTTGCCTCGCGCCCGCCGGCGCGAGGACGGGCAGTGCGCTACCGCGCTACTCGGTCTCGGCGCGGGCCGGCGACGCTGCGCCGTCTTTCTCGCGGCCCCAGAATTCCACCAGGATGGTCATCGCGGTCCACACGATCAGCGTGGGCTGGACCTTGCCGGGGATGATGTCGTGTCCCTTGAGCATGAGATCCACCATTCCAGGGAACGTCAGCACCAGGACCACCGTATAGATCGCGTAGGCGATCCGATGCCGGCTGCTGGAGATGAAGAGGATGGAGACGACGATGCCGGCGAGCATCGCCAGCACCACCCCGAACTGCCAGTTGCCGAGCTTCTCGGTGCCGGTGAGGGCCAGCCCCAGCACGGCGCCGAAGAACATGTTCATGCCAGTGAGATTCGCCTGGTATTCGTCCCCGGTCATCTTGCCCAGGCCGAGCTTGCCGAAGCCGCCGCCGATTCTTTTCCACATAAGACCTCCCCGTTATGCCGGCACTCCGCGCCGTCGCCCCGCTGCGTCGGGCCGCTTGCGATGCCTGCACCCCCCGTGCGGCATCCCCCTGTTCCCTGTTTGGCCGGTGCCGACTGGCACCCGCTGCCCCGGGCCAACTGTAGCGGAGTTTCGGTAATGGCCACAGCGCCAAGCGCGGCCGCCGGACCCGGCGATGCAGGGCGCAGTTGCGGTGCAGCCGCCGGCGAACGCCTGATCGAATCGCGACGTCACGAGGCGCGACGATCGGCACGCGCGCGCGGGCGCCTGGTACGCGCAGGCCACGATGCGCATTGCGATCGTAGTGGCTGCGCTTGTTCCAGGCGCTCGTGCGTGCTGCCACCCGCGCGAGGGCCGCGACGATCCGCCACCGGCCAGCGCCTTACCCTAGATCGAGCAGTTCGCCGCGGATGCCGCCGGATTCCAGATGCAGATAGCCGACACCGATCGGCAGGCGGAAGCGGCGCGGGCCGGCGCTGCCGGGGTTGATGTACAGCACGCCGTCGCGGGACTGCAGCGCGGGCATGTGCGAATGCCCGCTGACCACCACGTCCACGTCGGCCGGCGCGTGCGCCAGCGTCTTCAGGTCGTGGCGCACGTGCAGGCGCACGCCGGCGATCTCGACGTCGAGGGTCTCGGGCAGCGCCTGCGCCCATGGCGCGGTATCGATGTTGCCGCGGATCGCATGCAGCGGCGCGATCGCGCGCAAGGCATCGAGGATCTCCGCCTTGCCGACGTCGCCGGCATGCACGATCGCGGCGCAGCCCTGCATCGCCGCAAGTGCCTGCGGCCGCAGCAGGCCATGGGTGTCGGAGATCAGGCCGATCCGCAACGACCGGGTACGCGCCATCGTGTTGTCCGCGGTGGAGAGGTGCGGCTAGCCTAACCGGCGATGGCGCCAGGGCGTGTCGTCAACGAAAGCCATGCCGATCTGGACGAAGGCCAGCCCGGTGCGTTCTCGCGATGGGCGCAAGACGGTCGACCTGCGCCCGGGGAGTCGCTCACGAACGCAGCGGCGACAGCAGTGCAACATCCAACTGCGCAGTCCCGGCGGCAGTCCGACGCCTCGCTCATTCCGCGCGTCCCAACTGGCCGGAGAGTTGGGCATGCAGCGCATGCTGCTCGGCGACGTCGACCAACGCGCGGGAGCTGCGCGTGACGGAGCCTTCCTCGGTCGACAGAAACGGAAAGAAGCTGAAGCACTGGTGTCCGCCGGCCTGCTGCGCGTCGGCCTCCCAACCGGGCCAGCGCAACCCCTCGTAGAAGACGGCCAATCGGTCGCTGAGTGCCCAGTGCAGGAAATCCGAGTAGCCGATCTCCATGGCTTCCCATCGCAGCGTGTCGGGCGCGAAGTAGTACATCGCGCCCGGATCGTCTCCCAGAGCACCGCCGTTGATCGCGAAGAAGCCACCGACCAGGTCGTCCGCGACCAGCAGATGCCCGGAAGCGCGACCGGCGTTCCAGCCGACGACGTCACGCGGCAGACGCGGATGGCCCGACCCGAGGATGCGCAGCCAGCCGTGGTCGATCAACAGGCCGCCTGTCTCGTACGCGATCGCGCCCAACGGCGATCGCGTCGTGACCTGAAGGCCGACCAGAACGTCGCCACGCTGCGATGACGGCGGGAGTAGCTCGAACGGACGCTCGGCCTCGGCGAGCCATTGCCGGACCAGCGGCATTGCCGGGTCGTCGTGGTCGATCAGATCCTGAAGCGGTTTCATGGAAGCACGCCCTGCATCCGGTCTGCCGATGCTATGAAATGGGAGGGAGGTTGATTGGCCGAACCGCAGCGCTGCCATGCGCGCGATGCCGCGGTCGAGCGACGCCATCCTGGCTGCCGCCACGGCGGCGTGCCGCGACGATCCACCGGCCCGGTCCATGCAGCGGCGCCACACACGGGTGCCGCGGCTTCAGGATGCGAGCGTGCGCACGGCAGCGGGCCGCACGTTGCCGTTCCGTCACGGCGTCGCGCGTCATGCATCGCCGAATGGGGACAAGTGTCAGCGACCCGGCTTGGCCGGCCACGCCAGATCGACGAGGTCGACGATCTCCATGGGCCGATCGACGCCGCGCGTGGCGTCCTTCCATTCCTGCGGCGACGGCCCCGGGTGTGTGGTGGGCGCGGCACCCCACAGCGCGGTGTTGATCGCGAAGACCACGACGCCGCCCTTGGCCTGGAAAGGCGGCACCCGCTCCAGTGACGCTGCGAGCTGCGTGGCGACTGGCGCGGGAAGTGCAGGAGAGAAATCCAGCCAGACCTTGGAGCGCCCGCCGGGCCGCACCGCGACCACGATGAACCCGGCGGTGGGCGCTGGCTTGGCCACCTCCGACAGACTGGCCTGCGCGGCGGCGTTGACGGATTTGATGTAGTGGGAGAGGTCGTCGACCTGGACCCGCTGGCTCAGCACGCTGTCCGGCTGCAGCAGCATCAGGTTCTGCATGGCGTACGGCTGCGCCGCGAACGTGGGGCCGCTAATGAGCATGGCCAGCAAGGCGATGATGGATTTCATGAGGTGTCCAGTGGCCGAGCCAGGCCTGGTTGGGAAACGGATGGAGTGGAAAGAAAGGCCGTCCAGTCTCCACGCAGGGAGCATGGACCGCCTGACGCGGACTGGGCCGTGCACGGCGCGCGGCGTGGGCGGGCAGGAAAATCGGGCTATGTCGTCGCATCGCCGTCCCCAGGATGGATGCCGAGCAGGGTTTGCTCGAAGCCGACGATGCTCACGGTCTTGTAATCGATGATGCGAATGCGCGACACGGCGAGCTGGACCAGCGACGGCGCTGCCCCAAGCAGGCGATCCTTTACCCCGGCGCCGAGATCCAGCAAAGGGAACACCCAGCGTGCGTCGCCCACCTCGACGAACGCGTGCAGTGGAGCGCCGCTGGGGCACTCATAGACGGTGAGCCAGTGGGATCGGAAGTCGCCGACCTCTCGAAGCGCAAGCCCGCAGTAGCTGCAATGTCTGGGCATGCGCTAGCGCCGGAGTCCAGTCGCGTCGCGTAGCGAGGTGGGCACGGGCGAATGCTCAGGCCGATCGCCGCACATCGCTTGCGCGTGCTCCAACCCACGACCAGTACGCGACCACCGCCGCCAGCCAGGCGAAGGCGATGCCGAGGCAGCCCTTGATCGGGCCGAACCACTCGAAGGAGTTGCCAGGGTTGCGTCCGAGCAGGTGTGGCCAGCCTTCTGCTTGCCAGAAGTCGACAAACAAGAATGCAGCGAGCCACATCGGCGCGATCCATCCCGTCGAAAACAACACGATCCCGAGCTTTTTCAGTTGAAGCATGGCTTGCTCTGCTTGGTTGAGTGGTCGGGCGATGCATGGCCGCGGCGCGGCACGCAATGCCACGCCCCACATTGTCGCCTGTCTCGCCGATGCGCGTCTCGGCCGCTCCTGGAGCGGCGGCTTCCGTGCGACAGGGGGGGCGGCGCTGAACCGCCAGAGGCTTGAGCTCGATCCGGTGGAACGGATTGCTGAAGATTGGCCCATGATCTGGCGCGCCGTCACTCCATCGGCTGGCGGATGATGGTCTTCCACGTTTCCGGTGCCGCCTTGCGGATGTCGCTCAGGTGGATTTCATGGTGTTTGCCGCGAAGCGCGGAGTGGCGCGCGAGGTAGTCATGTGCCCGCTGGATCGTCGGACCCTCGGCCGAGAACGGGCCAATGTGCGTGGTTTGGGCGCTGCGGCCTTCCGTGAACCGCTCGAATCTGAGCTTCCCGAGTCCAGGCAGTGGTGTCCTGGTGCCAGCGCTGGCGATGGCCGCTTGCGCCATCTGCTCCGGGACTTCGGGCGGCTGCATGATCATCATGGTCCATTCCAGTCGTCCTGTTCGCCGCGGCCGAAGCGGGACAGGTCGTCCGCCCACCACAGGCCTTCGAGCGGCACGACGGCGTAGTCCCGTGACGTTTCCCGCCTCAGCGCGAACTTGATGACGTAGGAGACAGCGTAGAGCGCCTGGGCCGCTTCCTGGTAATGCGTCGAGGTGTTGGGATTGCCTTCGCCATCGACCATGAGGAAGCCGAACGTAGGCACATCGACTTCGGCGATCTGCCTGGCGGAAGGCCGGTAGAGGGCCTTCCGCGCGACTTTCATGTCGATCCTTTTTCACCGCATCCTCCATGAAGGCCAAAGGCCGGACTATGTCGGCGTCGGCTTGAAGAGCGCAACGGGCGCCGACATTCGGCGAGAATGCGTTGGGTAGCCGGGGCCAAATGCCGCAACGATGGAACGTCGAGATCGCGACTGGCGAAAGGATGCCCGGATTCATTGTCTCAGGCATCATCTTCTATGCCATACATATCGCGCGCCTCCCAGTCGTGGAGCGGCTTGCACAGCTCGGACGCGGGGATCGACGCCCAGTACCGCACCGCATCCACGCGCGAGCGGGGCGCGTCCCGTGGCAAGGACGCGATGAAATCCGATGCTGCCTGCACCACCGATCGCCTGCCGAACTGCGCGACCAGGTAGAAGGGAACGATGCGGTTGCTCGGGTCCAGTCCGGAGGCATGGATCTGCGCCATCAGCGAGGCGAGGCTCCGATCCGAATCCGGCTGCAGCTCCGCGAGCAGGTAGCCCGCCATCTCAACGGCGCGACTGTCGGGACGGAGAATCGCCAGCGACCACAGCGCCTGGAACTGGGTGTCGTGCGCCATGCCGATCACCTGGCCACGCGCCTGGCGAAAATCGTCGTAGCCGACGATCGTGCTGAGTTGTTCCTGAAGTTCTCGGGCTGCTTGCATGATTCCCAATGCTTGCTGGCGTGTCTGCGCGGTCTGAGCGTATGGGAGGCGCGCATCTCCCTAGGCGTGCCCCGCGATGAATCAGGGCAAGTCGCGGGGTAGTCTCGATGCCGCCTTGGCCGTGCCGCGTTTGGCGGATGCGCGTGCCTTATTGTCCACGCGAATGAGCGCGTCGTACTCCTGTGCGGTAGGGTGGGTGCGCGCGAGGTCGATCGTATGCCAGCCGCCGCACGCCGGATCGGGGCAGCCACAGGTGGTGAAACGCACCGCACGGTCCAGCAGGCCGGTGCGGCGCTGGATCGCGTTGATTCGCTCCGCGCTCCTAAACCAACCTGAGAGTTCCCCCGGCTCTGCCGGGGAGGCAGTAGAAGTTTGACGTATCCGGGAGTCCATCCCGGAGACTCCGCAACGTGAGCTGCCAAGCACACGAGACGGAGAAACCAAGATGGATGAGTTTGAGAGCTTAAGAGTCGCTAACAAAACTCAGGAAGAATCCGTAGGCAGATGATCGAGCAGGCAATCGAGAGCCACGCCAGATGGATATCGATTCGACGTTCGAATCGGATGCGCAGTTTGCCCATGCCTGCGAACCACGCGTGAGTGCGCTCCACGACCCAGCGATGGCGCCCCAGCCGGTCGTTGCGCTCGATCCCCTTGCGCGCGATGCGTGGCGTGATGCCCCGCTCCTTGAGGTGATGGTGGCAACGGTCGATGTCGTAGGCCTTGTCAGCGTGCAGCTTGCCTGGCCAACGTCGTGGCCGCCCTGGCTTGCCGGCGATCGGCGGCAAGGCATCGACCAGTTCCTCCAAGACCACCGAGTCGTGCCGGTTGGCTCCGGTCACGCAGAACGCCAAGGGAACGCCATTGCGGTCGACGATCAGATGCCGCTTGCTGCCGCGTTTGCCGCGATCGGTCGGGTTCGGCCCGGTGTACGCGCCCCCGGGGGGGAGGCCGCACTGGCCGCGTCCAGGCTGGCTCGGCTCAGGTCCAGCTTGTCGGCTCGCCGCAATTCGGCCAGCAGGACCTGATGCAGACGATGCCAGACGCCGGCGGCCTGCCAGTCGCGCAACCGGCGCCAACAGGTCATGCCGCTGCCGTAGCCCAATTCCAGGGGAAGGTCTTCCCATGGGATGCCGGTACGCAGGACATAGACGATGCCGTTGAGGGCTTGCTGATCGCTGACGCGAGGCCGCCCTCCTTTGGGCGAGGGCTTGACTGGCGGGATCAGCGGTTCGATGCGCTTCCACAGCGCGGCGGGGATCTCTTTGCGACGGGCCAT
>Ga0207713_1000847_pt1 | contig 28101 bp, 26 predicted proteins | sample KBSS64metaG_FD_184404 | JGI IMG/M metagenome (GOLD analysis project Ga0207713, IMG submission 184404) | Switchgrass rhizosphere microbial communities from Kellogg Biological Station, Michigan, USA - KBS S6-4 metaG (SPAdes) (version 2) | ecosystem: Host-associated > Plants > Roots > Rhizosphere >... | reverse complement strand
TGCGGGAATAGCTCAGTTGGTAGAGCACGACCTTGCCAAGGTCGGGGTCGCGAGTTCGAGTCTCGTTTCCCGCTCCAAATTCACAAAAACGCCGCTCAATAGAGCGGCGTTTTTGTTTGTGCGCGTTTTTTATGTCCTTCCTTTATATGGCTGCGCGAACCCATCGCGCAGCCTTGCTCCAGATCAGCGAGCCGCCTGAGCGTCTTTATTCAGCGCCGCCTGCTCGGCAGCCAGTCGAATGGCGTTGAAGTCCGGGTCAAACCCCTGTGACACATCGACATGTTTGTTCAGAATGCCTTCGCGCTGATAAATGTCGGCGGTGTTTTGCAGCCCCTTGATCACCCCGTCATCAATGCTCACGCGCTCCATGGTGGTTTCCTTGGCGGTGGCCAAATGCACTTCAACCGGCAAACCGGTGACTTTGGCCTGGGCGGCGGCGTATTCGGCAGGGTGGCTGTTGACCCAGCGATAGGCGCGATCCAGGCGCACAACGAAATCATCCAGTTGTGCGCGTTTTTCGGCGATGGCCTTGCTGGTGGCGGCAAGGTAGGAATGGTTGGTCAGAAGGTCCGGGCCGTTGGGCAGGATTCGTGCGCCGCTCTGGGTGGCCACGGTGGTGTAGGGCGCCCAGGTGGCCCAGGCGTCGGCGTCGCCATTGTCCAGAATCAGCCGGGACTCGCTGGGCAGCAGATAAACAAAGCTGACATCGCTGGATTTCAGGCCGGCCTCGTTCAGTGCGCGGATGGCCAGGTAGTGCCCGATCGAGCCGCGGCCGGTGACGATGCGCTTGCCCTTGAGGTCAGCCACGCTCTTGATCGAAGAGTCGTTGCGCACGATCAGGGCCGTGGTATAGCGGCCACTGACGTGGGTGATGCTGATGACTTTCAACGAAGCTCCGGCGCCCAGCGCAAACACATACGGCGCATCGCCCAGGGCGCCGACGTCTACGGCCCCGGCATTCAGGGCCTCACCCAGAGGCGAGGCCGACGGGAATTCGGAGAATTTGATTTCGTAAGGTACGTCTTTCAATTCGCCAGAGGCCTGCAGCAGCACTTTGAGCGCCGATTTCTGGTTGGCGACAAGCAAGGGCTGCAAGGCTTCGGCAGCCTGGCTGGATTGATTGACTGCCAACAGCAGTAACGCGGCAGACAGCAGGCGGGTTAAAGGGATGTTCATGGGGGATCTCCAGGCTTGAATGCGAGAGCGGCCTCCGCCTGGAGAAGGGGTCGGCCGCCCGGTTGCAGGGTGTTTGAATCAGATCACATGGAAACCATGGGTGCCGTCGCGAGCCAGTTGCTCCACCAGGCCAAACTCCCAATCCAGATACGCCTGCATCGCCTCACGAGGGGCGTCGGTGCCTTCATAAGGGCGGCGGTAGCGGTCGATGCGCGGGGAGGCGAGGTGGCTTTCGCCGGTTTCCAGTTCAAATCCTGCCGCGACCCAACTGGCTGTACCGCCGCCCAGCAAGAACACTGGCTTGCCGGTCAGGGCCTCGACTTCCGGCACGACCAGGCGCGCCAGCTTGCTGCTGCCGCAGGTCAGCACGTAACGCTCGGCGGCAGGGATTTTCTGCAAGGCGCTTGAGAGGTTGGCGCGCAGTGTCCACCAGGCGCCGGGGATGTGCTGCTTGACGTAATTGGCGCTGGCGGTGAAATCCAGCACCGCGACGCCGCCCTGTTGCTGCCACTGGCGCAGGGTGTCGGGGCTGATCTCTTCGACCTGCCACGGGGTCGGGATCGGAGCATTCCAGGCACCTTTTTCCTTGAAGTCCTGAGGCTTGACGCCATCCAGCACGAAGACTTCCCAGCCCATCTGCGCCAGCCACGAGGCGGACATGTTGGCGCGGACGCCGTCGTCATCCACCAACACGATTCGGGCGCCACGCACGCTGGCGTAGTGATCGGTTTCCTGCACCAACTGGCCGCCCGGTGTCGAGCGTGCGCCGGGCAGGTGGCCCGCTTCGAATTCTTCCGGTGTGCGCACATCGAACAGGTAAGTGGTGCGCGTCGTTTCTGCCTGCCAGGTGTCCAGGTCGGCGCGGGTGCCGCGTTTGACCTTCGCTGTGTCGGCCACTTTGCGCGCATCGACCTGGGCGGCTTGTTGCGTCTGTTCGCTGACTGCGCCAAAGCGCCGTGCCTGGCCGTGATCCAGGGTTTGACCGGCCAGAAGCCAGCCGATGGTGCCGTTGCGCAGGGCGGAAATCGGGTTGGGCAGCCCCGCATTCACCAGCGACTGGGTGCCGATGATGCTGCGGGTACGGCCTGCGCAGTTGACGATGATCCGGGTCTTGGGATCGGGAGCCAGTTCGCGGGCGCGCAGCACCAACTCGGCACCGGGTACGCTGACGCCAGTGGGGATGCTCATGGTCTGGTATTCATCAAATCGGCGGGCATCGAGCACCACTACATCGGCCTTGCTGTCGAGCAGGCCTTTGACTTCCTCGGCAGCCAGGGACGGGGTGTGGCGATGATGCTCGACCAGCTCGCCAAAGGATTTGCTCGGCACGTTGACGTCGATGAACAGCTCGCCACCGGCCTCGCGCCAACCCTGCAGGCCGCCTTCCAGCGCTTTGGCGTCGGTGTAGCCCAGCGCTGCCAGACGGGCGAGGGCCGGCTGGACCAGGCCTTCGCCGTTGTCGTAGACAGTGATTTGCGTGTCCCGGCGCGGGATGCGAGAGAACACCTCCAGTTCCAGCTTCGACAGCGGGATGTTGGCGGCGAACAGCGGGTGCGCCTCGGCGAAGGGGGCTTCCTCGCGCACATCCACCAACGCCACTTCCTGGCGAGCGAGCAGGGCATTTCGGATATCGCTGTAGGATCGAGTGCTTTGAGTCATCAGTTCTGGTTCTCTTTGGACAGGTCCCAAATGTTGGGGAGAAAGGCGTTGGAATAGCCGGAGATAAACAGTTTTTCGCTGCCGTCAGCCTGATAGACGGCACGTTTGACCGCACCGATATTGGCGCCGTAGACGTGGATGCTGATCGACACCTGGTCGGCAAAGGCGTTGCTGACCTGATGGATATCGTTGCTGCGCGGTGACAGGGCTTCGACGTGACCGGGGTCCAGGCGAATGGCCGGGCCTTCCTTTTCAAGCCGGCCGTCGGTGGTGCGGGCAAACCCCTGAGAGAACTCGGCGCCGCGCAACATGCCGATCAGGCCCCAGACCCGATGATCGTGGATCGGCGTGCTCTGACCCGGCCCCCAGACAAAACTGACAATCGAAAAACGCTGCCGGGAGTCGGCATGCAGCAAAAATTGCTGATAACGGGTGGGGTCGGGAATGGCGAACTCGTCCGGCAGCCAGTCATCGTGTTTGATCAGTTGGCCCAGCAGTTTGCCGCCACGATGCAGCAGGTCGGTTTCGTGGGGATGGCTGTCCACCAGTTCAGCCAGTGCAGCGATGAAGGCCCGGAGTCGTTCGGGGTGTCGAGAAGTAGGCATGTCGGCTCCGCGTCAAATGGATGCAGACAATATAAGCATAATGCTGTCGGTTAATATGCTATTTATTAATGATTAGGTTATAACGAAAAAGCATTTGATAACACGAGGAAAGCTTGATGGGCTATCCACGGGCGCTAATTGGAATTATGCTTTTTGCCTATCTCCTGCCTTTTTTATATGTGCCTTTCGAATGAAAATTGATGATATCGATGCCTTTGTCGCGGTGATTCGCTGTCAGTCGATCAGCCATGCGGCCGAGTCCCTGGCGCTGACTCAGCCGGCGATCACCCGGCGGGTGCAGAACTTCGAGCAGGCGCTTGGGGTCGAGTTGTTCGACCGTAACACCAAACCGCTCAAACCGACGCCTATGGGCACACAGGTGTATCAGAAGTGTCTAGCCATCCTGCGGGAAATGGATTCACTGCGCGAGCTCGTCGCCAATGACACCCCGCCCAGCGGGCTTCTGCGCCTGGGCGTGCCGCAGACCATCGGCGACGTAGTACTGCTCGGCGCACTCAAACAGCTGCGTGGGCAGTTCCCGGAGCTGCGTGCTCAGGTATCGACGGGCTGGGGCAGCCACCTGGTGAGCAAGATCGAGAATGGCGAGATCGACGCGGCGGCGGCGCTGTTTCCTGCGGGCAAGATTTTTCCGGAAGGCATCATTGGCGAGTCCATTGGCAAGATGGAGCTGGTGGTGGTTTGTGCCGCGGACCGCGTGCCGAAGAAGCCGGTCAAGCTGGCCGACTGTTATGACCAGGGCTTTGTGCTCAATCCGGATGGTTGCGGTTTCCGCGCGGGGCTGCAGCGAACGTTGGCCGATCAGGGGTTGAGCCTGAAGGTTAACCTGGAGACCTTCGGCACTGAATTGCAATTGGGCCTGGTGGCTGACGGCATGGGCCTTGGACTGGTGCCGCGACCTTTGCTTGAGCGCAGCGCCCACCGCGAATCGCTGGCGGTGCTGCCGCTCAAGGATTTCAAACCGGTGATGGATCTGTGGCTGATCTACCCAAGGTTCCTGGGCAACCTGCAGGCCCCGGTGGCGTCCTTCGGGCGCCTGGTGGCGGATGCGTTGAGGCAGGGCAAGGAGGCGGCGTAATCAGTGCTTCCCTGCTCCTGTAGCAGCACGGCTTGCCGGCGTCGGCGTACTTTTGAACGCTGACGCCGGCAAGCCGGACTGCTACGACAGCTCGTTCCCCACGCCGATCAAGCAACCTTCTCGCGCTTCTCCCGCTCGCGCCTGGCCACCAGCTCGCGGGTCAGTGGGATCAGTTTCTTGCCGTAGTCGATGGCATCGTCCAGCGGGTCGAATCCACGGATCAGGAAGGTGGTAATCCCCAGGTCGTAGTAATCGAGCAGCGCGTCGGCCACCTGTTCGGCAGTGCCTACCAGCGCAGTCGAGTTGCCCTTGGCGCCCAAGAGGCCTGCAATCCCGGTCCACAGGCGCTTGTCCAGTCGTGCACCCTGCGCGGCCGCTTGCAGCAAACGTTTCGATCCTTCGTTGGCCGGTTCCCGTCGTTCAAATCCACTGGCCTGCGCCAAGGCTTTGGCTCGCTCCAGAATACTGTCGGCACGGGCCCAGGCCTTTTCCTCGGTCTCTGCCAGAATCGGCCGCAATGACAAACTGAAACGTACCGTGCGCCCATGCTTCGCGGCTTCGGCGCGTACCTGTTTGACGATATCCCTGACCTGCTCGTAGGTTTCGCCCCACAACGCATAGACATCGGCATGCTTGCCCGCAACTTCGATTGCCGCCTGCGACGCGCCGCCGAAGTACAGCGGGATGTGCGGCTGTTGTGGCGATTTGACCAGCGAGTGGGCGCCTTCGAACTGGTAATAGGTGCCGTGGTGGTCGAAGGGCTTTTCTTCGGTCCATTCCTTGCGCACCACACTCAGGTATTCATCGGTACGTGCATAGCGCTCGTCCTTGCCGATGAAACTGCCGTCGGCGCGCAGCTCCTGATCGTCGCCCCCGGTAATGATATGCACCGCCGTGCGCCCGCCGTTGAACACATCCAGCGTGGTGAATTGCCGGGCGGCAACGGTGGGGGAGATGAAGCCTGGGCGGTGAGCGACCAGGAACTTCAGCTTCTTCGTGACGCTGGCAGCGTAGGAGGCGACGAACGCGCTGTCGGGGCTGTTGGAGTGGTAGGCCACCAGTGCGCGATCGAAGCCCGCTTCCTCGTGGGCGCGAGCGACTTTTTCAACATATTCGGGCTGAATCGTCTGACCGCTGCGTGGGTGGATTTCCGAGCCGGGTTGCGTGGCGATATAGCCGATGAATTCGACGCTCATGACAATTCCTTGTGTTGATGAAAGACCGGGCGCATTGATGGGCGCCAGCGCTAGTCAGCAACATAAGGGGATGGGCGGGAGCTGTGAAATTCGATTTGGCGCTAAGCTAATTATAAAAATAATGCATTTACTTGAAATGCTTATATTACAAATCCGTAGCGGTGTGACGTGTCGGCGGAGGTGTTCCTGAAATCGCTCCCGCGGGCAAGCCCGGCTGCTACGGGGGATTTGTCGCCTGCACGGTCCGTAGCAGTCCGGCTTCCCGGCGTCAGCGATCTCAGATACCCGGACGCCGGCAAGCCGGACTGCTACCTGCGTGTCGATATCAGTGCCGAGGGCCGTCCTGCCCCAGGGCGAGCAATTGCTTTTCCTGCTCCCAATCGAACGGCTCTTCGTTTTCTTCAGCCTCGAAGCGGCGCTCTTCAAGCGCGGTGTACATGTCGATTTCTTCGTCGGGCATGAAGTGCAGGCAGTCGCCACCGAAGAACCACAGCAGATCGCGTGGCACTAGGTGGGCGATCTGCGGGTAGCGCTGGATCACCTGGCAGAGCAGGTCCTGGCCCAGGTACTGGCTTTCGATCGGCTCCACAGGCAGCAGGGCCATCAGTTCGTCATAACGTTCCAGGAACAGGTCATGGCTTTCTTCGGGAACCTGTTCTGCTTCACCCAGCGCGACCAGGATGCCGCGCAGGTGCGTCAGCAGGTTCAGAGTGTGGTCGAGATTGGCGTTGGCCATGATGAGGTCCTCAGAGACAAAAACAGGCGCGGGAGTATAGATCTCCCCAAGGCCTGCCGATAGTCCGCCGAGGACCTGCGGTCGTGGAAGGGGTGCCGTCAGTGCCAGAGGCCGGCCAGGTATCGATGCCCGGCTTCGGTCAGGGCGATGTGGGAGAAGGTGTTGTCGGGGCTGGGCTGGCGTGTCACGAAGCCGATGAGTAACAGGGTTTGCAGGGTCTGGGTGGGTTTGCCGCTGTGAAGGTCCTCCCCCGAGGCGATTTCAGCAAGCAGGCAGCGATGAGTCATGCGTTGATCGATCATGATGCGTCCCCTTGGTGTTTTCTTGTTGTTACCGGGGAGTGTAGGACAATGTTGGGGGATGTGCAGGCTAGAGCGGTATTTCATGCGCTAGCCCTGTGGGAGTGAGCTTGCTCGCGACAGGGTTCATCGGCAGCCAGATGTGTGTCTGATGTACCGCTATCGCGAGCAAGCTCACTCCTACAGGTGCGCGTTTTCATTACTGAATCAGCGGATTTTGCCCTCGGACGCCGTCAGTTGCTCCTTGTCGAAATCATCCACGTCGATCACCTTGCGCCGCGCGGCTTCGGCGGCGCGAAGTTTCTCGGCTTCGGCGACCTGCAACACCCCGGCACTGAGCGCGGCATCGATTACATGCTCGCCGGCACCGGGTTTGACCTGGCCTCCTTTGAGCGCCTGATGCAGCCGGGCGTGCAGCGGTCTGGCTTCGTGCAGGCGGTCTGCCGCGTGTTGCAAGGCACCGACCGGGTCGTCTTCGGCGGTGGGGCGATAACAGCCAGCCAGCACCGACTCCAGCGCCGGATCGCCCTTGGCGCGGCCGATGATCTGCGCGACCTCGGCATCCAGCGCATCCGACGGGCCTTTGTGACGGCGGCCAAACGGGAACACGATCACCCGCAGCATCCCGCCGAGAATCCGGTTCGGGAAGTTGCTGAGTAATTCATCCAGCGCACGCTCCGATTCGCCGAGGGCTTCCTCCATCGACCAGCGCAACAGCGGCGCCAGCGCCTCGGGGTAGTCCAGGTCGTGGTAGCGCTTCAGGGCGGCCGAGGCCAGGTACATGTGGCTCAGCACATCGCCCAGTCGCGCCGACAGACGCTCGCGGCGTTTCAGTTCGCCGCCCAGCAGCATCATCGAGAGGTCGGCAAGCATGGCGAACGCCGCAGCCTGACGATTCAGGGCACGGAAGTAAGCCTGGCTCAGGCGGTCACCTGGCTGGTTTTCGAAATGCCCAAAGCCCAGGTTCAGCACCAAGGTGCTGGCGGCGTTGCGCACTGCAAAACCGATGTGTTGCAGCAGCAGGTCATCGAATTCGACCACCGCCTGGTCGTGATCTTCCCGCCCGACCAGGGCCATCTCCTTGAGCACGAATGGATGGCAACGAATCGCGCCCTGGCCGAAGATCATCAGGTTGCGCGACAGGATGTTCGCGCCTTCCACGGTAATGAAAATCGGCGCACCTTGCCACGCGCGGCCCAGGTAGTTGTTCGGCCCCATGATGATGGCCTTGCCGCCGTGCACGTCCATGGCGTGGGTGATGCACTCGCGGCCGCGTTCGGTCAGGTGATACTTGAGAATCGCCGACAGCACCGACGGTTTCTCGCTCAGATCCACCGCGTTGGCGGTCAGCATCCGCGCGCTGTCCATCAGCCAGGCATTGCCGCCGATGCGCGCCAGGGCTTCCTGAATCCCTTCGAACGCCGCCAATGGCACGTTGAACTGCTCGCGGATCTGCGTGTACTGGCCAGTGACCAGGCTCGCCTGTTTGGCCGCGCCGGTGCCTACCGCAGGCAGGGAAATCGAACGGCCCACTGACAGACAATTCATCAGCATCATCCAGCCCTTGCCGAGCATGTCCTGGCCGCCGATCAGATATTCCAGCGGGATGAACACGTCCTTGCCGGAGTTGGGGCCATTCATGAACGCAGCGCCCAGCGGCAAATGGCGACGACCGATTTCCACGCCTGGCGTGTCGGTGGGAATCAGCGCAAGGCTGATGCCTAAATCTTCTTCCTCGCCCAGCAGGTGTTCAGGGTCGTAGGCCTTGAACGCCAGGCCGAGGAGGGTGGCGACAGGGCCCAGGGTGATGTAGCGTTTTTCCCAGTTAAGGCGCAGGCCGATGACTTCTTCGCCCTGCCACTGACCTTTGCAGATAATCCCGGTGTCGGGCATGGCGCCTGCATCCGAGCCTGCCAGCGGGCCGGTCAAGGCAAAACAGGGGATGTCGTCGCCACGGGCCAGGCGTGGCAAGTAGTGATTGCGCTGCTCGTCGGTACCGTAATGCAGCAGCAGTTCTGCCGGCCCGAGAGAGTTGGGCACCATGACGGTGGAGGCCAGGTCGCCGCTGCGGGTCGCCAGCTTCATCGCAACCTGCGAGTGGGCGTAGGCCGAGAAGCCTTTGCCGCCGTACTCCTTGGGGATAATCAGGGCGAAGAAACCGTGAGTCTTGATGTGCTCCCAGGCTTCGGGCGGCAGGTCCATGGCCTGGCCGATTTCCCAATCGCTGACCATGTCACACAGCTCGTTGGTCGGGCCATCGATGAAGGCCTGTTCCTCTTCGGTCAGCTGACTTTTCGGATAGCCGAGCAGAGTGTTCCAGTCCGGGCGGCCACTGAACAGCTCGCCGTCCCACCAGACCGTGCCGGCGTCGATGGCATCGCGCTCGGTTTCTGACATAGGCGGCAACACTTTCTGGAACCAGGCGAACATCGGCGCGCTGAAATATTTACGGCGCAAGTCCGGCAGCGCCAGGGGCAGGGCCACTGCCAGCCACAACAGCCAAGGGATTATCATCCAGCCATGGGCATGGCTGAGTGCCCCCATCACCAGCAGATAAACCGCCACGATCCCAAGGGCAGGGAAGGGCGCGATGCGCCGATGGGCCAGCCAGGCCACGCCGATCACCAGAACCACGATCCACAACAACAGCATAGGAATCCCTCCATAAGGACGGCGAAACAGGCGCCATCGAGCACGCAGACAAGGCTCTGCCCTGCGCATCGATAGTGACCCCTGGCCGCCATGGGAGTTCGAACCATGGCCGATGCACGTGAGGGTGTGGCTCTAATACCCCCTTGGCCCTGCGTCGGGTAGACTGCCTGCTCACAGGCATATGCCACTAATTCACTGTCACCGTACGCAGGAGAATAAAAAGATGCTGAAAATCTGGGGTCGCAAGAATTCGTCCAACGTTCGCAAGGCGTTGTGGATCGCCGAAGAACTGGGGCTCGAATACGAGTCGATCAACGCAGGCGGCGCGTTTGGCCTCAACGATCAGCCTGAGTACCTGGCGAAGAACCCCAATGGCGTGGTGCCGATGATCGAAGACGGCGACTTCGTGCTGTGGGAATCCAACGCCATCGTGCGCTACCTGGCGGCGCAGTACGGTGCCGGCGGGGCGCTTTATCCTGCCGACCCCAAAGCCCGGGCCCAGGCGGACAAATGGATGGACTGGACCACTTCGACCTTCGCCGGCCCTTTTCGCACTGTGTTCTGGGGTGTGTTGCGCACCCCGGCCGAGCAGCAGGACTGGCGCCAGATCAATGCGGCCAAGGCGACGGTTGAAGGTTTGCTGCGCATCGTCGACCACACCCTGGCGACCCAGCCGTACCTTTCAGGCGATGAATTGGGTATGGGCGACATCCCGCTGGGCAGCTTTATCTACGCCTGGCTGGAAATGCCGATTGAACGCACCGAGCTGCCTCACCTCAAAGCCTGGTACGAACGTTTGCAGCAGCGTGAAGCCTATCGCACGGCGGTAATGACGCCACTGACCTGAACGTTCGCCGCGTTGAATTAATATCTACTATCAATAGAACTCGCTGTACTTGCGCGGCCTCGGCAAGCACCATGGTTATCCGGGCCGCGTTTGCAACGGAATGTTTCAGCGGCGGCCGTTTTGTATTAGTCCTCTTCTCCCTTTTCCTTTTATTGGTGTGTGTTCAGTCATGAGTTCAGCTCTGTCCATCCGGCAGCTAACCAAGACCTACGGCAATGGATTCCAGGCCCTCAAGGGCATCGATCTGGACGTTGCCGAGGGTGATTTCTTCGCATTGCTCGGCCCTAACGGTGCCGGCAAATCCACCACCATCGGCATCATTTCGACCCTGGTCAACAAGACCACCGGTACGGTGAATATTTTCGGCCACGATCTGGACCGCAATCCGGCGCAGCTCAAGCGCTCGATCGGCGTGGTGCCGCAGGAGTTCAACTTCAACCAGTTCGAGAAGACCTTCGACATCGTGGTGACCCAGGCCGGTTACTACGGCATCCCGCCGAAGATCGCCAAGGAACGCGCCGAGCAGTACCTGACCCAGCTCGGGCTGTGGGACAAGCGCGGTGTGCCGTCGCGGTCGCTTTCCGGTGGCATGAAGCGGCGTTTGATGATCGCCCGCGCGCTTATTCACGAGCCGCGCCTGTTGATCCTCGATGAGCCCACCGCGGGCGTCGATATCGAGCTGCGCCGTTCAATGTGGACCTTCCTCACAGAGCTCAATGAGAAGGGCATCACCATCATCCTCACCACCCACTATCTGGAAGAGGCTGAGCAGCTGTGCCGCAACATCGGCATCATCGATCACGGCACTATTATCGAAAACACCGGGATGAAGACGCTGCTCAACAAGCTGCACGTCGAGACCTTCCTCTTGGACCTCAAGGATCCGATGGCGGTTGCGCCGCAACTGACCGGCTACCCGTCGCGTCTAGTGGATAACCACACCCTGGAAGTGCAGGTGGACAAGACCATCGGCATTACCTCGCTGTTCGGTCAACTGGCCCTGCAAAACGTTCAGGTGCTGAGCCTGCGCAATAAAACCAATCGCCTTGAGGAGCTGTTCGTGGGCCTGGTCGAGAAGAATCTGTCGAAGGTGGCGGTATGAGTTCGGAGCTGCGCCCCAACCTGATCGCCCTGAACACCATCGTCTACCGCGAAGTGCGCCGCTTCATGCGCATCTGGCCGCAGACCCTGCTCCCGCCGGCGATCACCATGGTTCTGTACTTCGTGATCTTCGGCAACCTGATCGGCCGGCAGATTGGCGACATGGGTGGCTTCACCTACATGCAGTACATCGTGCCGGGCCTTATCATGATGTCGGTGATCACCAACTCCTACGGCAACGTGGTGTCCAGCTTCTTCGGCGCCAAATTCCAGCGCTCGGTGGAAGAGCTGATGGTGTCGCCGGTCTCGCCGCACACTATCCTCATCGGGTTCACCCTGGGCGGCATGCTGCGCGGGTTGATGGTGGGCATCATCGTCACCATCCTGTCGATGTTCTTCACCGACCTGCAGGTGCACCATCTGGGCGTGACCATCGTCGTGGTGCTGCTGACTGCAACGATCTTCTCGCTGCTGGGTTTCATCAACGCGGTGTTCGCACGTAACTTCGACGATATCTCGATCATCCCGACGTTCGTCCTGACCCCGCTGACGTATCTGGGCGGCGTGTTCTACTCGATCAACCTGCTGCCGCCGTTCTGGCAGACCGTGTCCCTGGCCAACCCTGTCCTGCACATGGTCAACGCCTTCCGTTTCGGGATTCTGGGCGTGTCGGACATCAAGATCAGCATCGCCCTGGCGTTCATGGTCGTGGCGACCATCGTGCTGTACCTGGGCTGCGCTCGCCTGTTGGTGAGTGGTCGCGGGATGCGGCAATAGCTATCTGCCAACCCTGTGGGAGCGGGCTCGCCCGCGAATAGGTCCATTCGACACATTCGTTGTGCCGGTCGGGCCCGATTCGCGGGCGAGCCCGCTCCCACAGTGGATTGCCTTGAGCCTCAAGAACTGCGTTTGGCCTTGCGCGCTTTCCACTGCCGTCCCACCCACCAGCGCCAATACCCCATCGTCCCGAAATACCCCACCAGCCCCAGCACAACCCCCGCCACCACAGACCCCAGCAGAAACGGCTGCCACAGCGTCGACAGTTGGCCGCTGATCCATTCCCAGCTCATTTCGTCCGGAAAACTGCGCGGCGGCAGGCCCATCAGCAGGGCGCCGATCTTGTAGGTGCAATAGAACACCGGTGGCATGGTCAGCGGGTTGGTCAGCCAGCACAGGCTGACGGCAATCGGCATGTTGGCCCGTACCCAGACGGCCAGGAAGGCGGCCAGCAACATCTGCAGCGGCATGGGCATCAGTGCGGCGAACAGGCCGATTCCCATGGCACGGGCAACGGAATGCCGGTTCAGGTGCCAGAGGTTCGGATCGTGCAGCAGGCGGCCGAGAAAACGTAAGGACTTGTGTTCCCGGATGCTGTGCGGATCGGGCATGTAACGTTTGATCAGATGACGTGGCATTCGGTAATCCGGCGGCTGGACGGAAAAGTGCGGGCAAGTATGCATGGATGGTGACCGATGCAAATTCAGACTTTGTGACAATTAATAAAAAGCGCGTGCTGTCCTGTGGGCTAAGCCATGGGGGTGTCTTTCATACACCTGCAAGGAAAGCCTTATGCGCACAGGGATGGTGGCGCTTGCGCTGGGGCTGTTGACCCTGCGTTTTCTGCCGGTATTACCGCCGGTCTGGTTGCTGCTGCTCATGCCGGTGGTGGCGTTGATGCTGCTGCCGTTTCGCACCTATCCGCTGGCGTTGTTTCTGTTTGGGCTGACGTGGGCCTGCGTTTCGGCCAAGTCGGCGCTGGATGATCGCCTGCCCGCACGCCTTGATGGCCAGACCTTGTGGCTGGAGGGCAAAGTCGTTGGCTTGCCGGGGGCCGTGGACGGCGTGGTGCGGTTTCAGATCGAGAATCCGCAGTCTCGGCGCACGGCGTTGCCGCAACGCATCCGCGTCGCCTGGTACAACGGCCCGCCCGTAGGCTCCGGCGAGCGCTGGCGGCTGGCGATCAAGCTCAAACGTCCGGTTGGCCTCGCAAACCCCGGAGGGTTCGACTATGAGGCGTGGCTGCTGGCCCAGCGTGTCGGCGCAACGGGGACGGTGATTGATGGGCAGTTGCTTCAGGCTGCTGCTCCTTCGTGGCGCGATGGCGTTCGTCAGCGGTTGCTGGCGGTTGACGCCCAGGGGCGTGAAGGCGGGCTGGCGGCGTTGGTGCTGGGGGACGGTTCCGGGCTTAGCCCCACCGACTGGAAAGCCTTGCAAGACACAGGAACCGTTCATCTGCTGGTGATCTCCGGCACCCATATCGGGCTGCTCGCCGGATTGCTCTATGCGCTGGTGGCGGGGCTCGCACGTTGGGGCCTGTGGCCGCGCTTTGTGCCGTGGTTGCCCTCGGCGTGCGGGCTGGCGTTCGGTGGAGCATTGGCCTATGGCTTGCTGGCGGGGTTCGAGGTGCCGGTGCAGCGCGCCTGCGTGATGCTCGGGCTGGTGCTGTTGTGGCGGCTGCGCTTTCGACATCTGGGCATGATCTGGCCGTTTCTGATCGCCTTGAATCTGGTGTTGATCGCCGAGCCGCTAAGCAGCCTGCGGCCGGGGATGTGGCTTTCGTTCGCGGCGGTGGCGATCCTCATGCTGATTTTCGGCGGCCGCCTGGGAGGCTGGAGCTGGTTGCAAAGTTGGTCGCGGGCGCAGTGGCTGATTGCCTTGGGATTGCTGCCCGCATTGCTGGCGTTAAACCTACCGGTTAGTCTGAGTGGTCCGCTGGTCAATCTGGTGGCGGTGCCTTGGGTCAGTGTTTTCATTCTGCCGCTGGCGCTGTTCGGCACATTTTTTCTCGCGATTGAGCCGATTGGCCAGGGGTTGCTCTGGCTGGCTGGCGGCTCGATGCAGTGGCTGTTCGCTTTTCTGGGCAGGGCCGCAGACTTGCAGCCTGCCTGGACCGGCCCGGCGGTGCCGATGTGGGTCTGGCCGCTGAGCCTGCTGGGCGCCTTCCTGCTGTTGCTGCCCAGAGGCTTGCCGATGCGCCCGCTGGGTTGGCCCATGTTGTTGCTGTGTGTGTTCGCCCCGCAGAAGAGCCTGGCCCCCGGCCGCGTCGAGGTGATGCAACTGGACGTGGGGCAGGGCCTGGCGATCCTGCTGCGCACCAAGGGGCACGCCTTGCTGTATGACGCAGGCCCCAAGGTCGGCGATGTCGATATCGGCGAGCGGGTGGTGCTTCCCGCGATCCGGCGAGCGGCAGTCAGGCATCTGGACATGATGCTGCTCAGTCATGCCCATCTCGATCACATGGGCGGTGCGCAGGCTGTTCAGCGTGAGCTGCCGGTCGGCAGGCTTTTGGTAGGGGATCTCGAGCGCATGCCGCAGGGCCTGCGCGGCGACGCCTGCCGTGATGGCGAGACATGGACCTGGGACGAAGTGACGTTCACCACGTGGGTCTGGAGTCAGGCGACAGAGAGCAACCCGGCATCCTGCGTGCTGCGGGTCGAAGCCAACGGCGAACGGCTGCTCCTGACTGGCGACATCGATGTGCACGCCGAACGGGCCATGCTGGCCCAGGGTTTTGACGTCAGCGCCGACTGGCTGCAATCGCCCCATCACGGCAGTCGCAGTTCCTCATCGCAGACTTTTCTGCGGGCCGTGGCGCCTCGCGGTGTGTTGATTTCCCGTGGACGCAACAACACCTTTGGTCATCCACACCCGCTGGTGATGGCGCGCTATCAGCGACTCGGCATGCAGATTCACGACAGTGCCGAGCTGGGTGCCATCACCTTGCAATTAGGCGAGTTCAGCGACGCCCGGGCCGAGCGTAGGACGCGTCACTTCTGGCGTGAATGAAATGGCCGGTTTTTCGTCGCCGGGTTCGGTGAGGCTGTGACGCTATGTTAGAGTACCGCCACTTTTTTTCAGGGGGTGGTCGCTGTGTGGGAGCTGGTCAAATCTGGTGGCTGGATGATGCTACCGATCATTTTGAGTTCCATCGCCGCCGTCGGGATCATCATCGAGCGCCTGTGGACCCTGCGCGCCAGCCGTATCACGCCGCCGCATCTGCTCGGTCAGGTGTGGCGCTGGATCCAGGACAGACAACTGAGCAGCGAAAAGCTCAAGGAGCTGCGCGCCGACTCGCCGCTGGGTGAAATCCTGGCTGCGGGCCTGGCCAACTCCCGTCATGGTCGCGAGATCATGAAAGAGTGCATCGAGGAAGCTGCCGCCCGGGTCATCCATGATCTGGAGCGCTATCTGGCAACCCTGGGGACCATCGCCGCGATGGCTCCTCTGCTGGGGCTGCTGGGTACTGTGCTCGGCATGATCGACATCTTCAGTTCGTTCACCGCCACCGGCATGACCGGCAACGCAGGCATGCTCGCCGGCGGTATCGCCAAGGCGCTGATCTGCACGGCGTCGGGCCTGACCGTGGCGATTCCGGCCATTTTCTTTCATCGTTACCTGCAAAACCGGGTCGATGAGCTGGTCGTCGGCATGGAGCAGGAAGCCATCAAGCTGGTGGAAGTGGTGCAGGGCGACCGTGACGTCGACCTGACCGACGCCCAGCCAGACCTCAAGGCCGCTGCCCGTGGCGAGGGGCGCAAGAAGTGAAATTCCGCCGTCGCAAACCCCGGGAGACCATCGACATCAACCTGGTGTCGCTGATCGACGTGGTGTTCATCCTGTTGCTGTTCTTCGTGGTCACCACCACCTTCACCCGTGAGACCCAGTTGCGCGTGGATCTGCCCCAGGCCGTGACCGGTGCCTCGGCCGATGATGTCGACAAGAAACACGTCGACATCACCATCAACGCCGATGGTGTCTATTCGGTGAACAACACCCTGCTGGCCGACAGCAAGCTGGACACGCTGATCGATGCCCTGCAGAAGGAATCGGGGGGCGACACCAGCCTGCCGCTCTCCATCAGCGCCGACGGCAAGACCCCGCACCAGGCGGTCATCACCGCGATGGACGCCGCCGGGAAGCTGGGATTCGCCCATCTGCGCATGACCACTGTCGAGGCCGCCTCGGGTAACTGATGGCACTCACCGACCGCTTGCTCGATGCCTGGTACAACGGCCATCCGGCGCTGACCTTGCTGCGCCCGCTGGAGTCCCTGTATCGCCGGGTGGTCAACGGCAAGCGCGCGCGGTTCTTGGCGGGGCAGGGGGACATCTACAAAGCGCCGGTGCCGGTGATCGTGGTGGGCAATATCACGGTGGGCGGCACGGGCAAGACGCCGCTGATCCTGTGGATGATCGATTACTGCCGTCGTCGCGGGTTGCGCGTAGGCGTGGTCAGCCGCGGTTATGGTGCCAGGCCGCCGAGCCTGCCCTGGCGGGTATTGGCGCAGCACAGCGCTGATCAGGTCGGGGACGAGCCGCTGCTGATCGTCAAGCGCACCGGCGTGCCGCTGATGATCGACCCGGACCGGGCGCAAGCGGTGCGCGGTTTGCTGGCACAGGAGCCGCTGGACCTGATCCTCACCGACGACGGCCTGCAGCATTATCGCCTGGCGCGGGACCTTGAACTGGTGCTGATCGACGCTGCCCGTGGTCTGGGCAATCGCCGTTGCCTGCCCGCCGGGCCGCTGCGTGAGCCGGTGGAGCGCCTGCAGAGCGTCGATGCGCTGCTGTACAACGGCGCCAGCGAAGACCGCGACGACGGCTACGCTTTCAAGCTCCAGCCCTCGGCGCTGGTCAACCTGCTGACCGGCGAGCGTCAGCCTGTGGATTATTTCCCGGTTGGCCAGGCGCTGCATGCGGTGGCCGGTATCGGTAACCCGCAACGTTTCTTCAATACCCTCGAAGGGCTACACTGGCGGCCTGTTCCCCATGCATTCGCCGATCATGCCGTTTTCAGTGCGCAGGCGCTGGCGTTCACGCCTGACCTGCCTTTGGTCATGACCGAAAAAGACGCCGTGAAGTGTTCCTCCTTCGCGGCAGCCAACTGGTGGTATCTGTCGGTAGAGGCCGTGCCCTCCGCAGCGTTCGTCAGTTGGTTCGATTCCCAGTTAAACCGCCTTCTTCCATGACTCGTTCAGGATCTCCTATGGACACCAAATTGCTCGACATCCTCGCCTGCCCGGTCTGCAAGGGTCCGCTCAAGCTCAGCGCCGACAAGACCGAGCTCATCAGCAAGGGCGCCGGCCTGGCATTCCCGATTCGTGACGGCATTCCGGTCATGCTGGAAAGCGAAGCGCGCACCCTGACCACCGACGAGCGTCTGGACAAATGACTGCAGCGTTTACCGTTGTCATTCCGGCGCGCTACGGCTCCAGCCGTTTCCCCGGCAAGCCACTGAAAACCATCGCCGGCAAGCCGATGATTCAGCACGTCTGGGAACAGGCGCGCAAGAGCAGCGCCCAGCGCGTGGTGGTGGCCACCGACGATCAGCGCATCGTCGAGGCGTGCCAGGCCTTCGGCGCCGAGGTCCTGATGACCCGCGACGACCACAATTCCGGCACCGACCGCCTGGCTGAAGTGGCTTCGCTACTGGGACTGGCGAACGACGCCATCGTGGTCAACGTCCAGGGCGACGAGCCTATGATCCCGCCTGCAGTGATCGACCAGGTCGCTGATAACCTGGCGGCGCACACCGAGGCGCGCATGTCGACCCTCGCCGAGCCTATCGATGACGTGGCCGCGCTGTTCAATCCCAACGTGGTCAAGGTCAGTTCCGACCTCAACGGCCTGGCCCTGACCTTCAGCCGCGCGCCGCTGCCGTGGGCGCGGGATGCCTTGGCCAAGAGCCGCGACGAGCTGCCCGAAGGCGTGCCGTACCGTCGTCATATCGGCATCTATGCCTACCGCGCCGGCTTCCTGCATGACTTCGTCAGTTGGGGCCCGTGCTGGCTGGAAAACACCGAGAACCTGGAGCAGTTGCGGGCGTTGTGGCACGGCGTGCGTATCCACGTTGCCGACGCGCTGGAAGCACCGCCTGCCGGTGTGGACACCGCCGAGGATCTGGAACGCGTGCGCCGCCTGCTGGAGGTTTGATGTTGCAGGTGCAATCGGATGTTTCTCTCAAGCCGTTCAACACCTTTGGCGTCGAGGTCAAGGCGCGGTGGTTCGTCGAGGCTCACAACGACAGCGATGTGCGTGATGCGCTGGCCTGGGCCTCTGAAAAGAACGTCGAGGTGCTGGTGGTCGGCGGCGGCAGCAACCTGCTGCTGACTGGCGATATCGAGGGGCTGGTGTTGCACATGGCCAGCCGTGGGATTCGCGTCACACACGAAGACTGCGGCGGTGCGATTGTCGAGGCCGAGGCGGGCGAACCCTGGCATCCGTTCGTGCAGGATATGCTCGCGCGCGGGTTGTCGGGCCTTGAAAACCTCAGCCTGATCCCCGGTTCGGTCGGCGCGGCACCTATGCAGAACATCGGCGCATATGGCGTCGAGATCAAGGATGTTTTCCACAGCCTGGTGGCACTGGATCGTCAGACTGGCGAGTTGCGTGAGTTTTCGCTGCAGGACTGCGCCTTTGGCTATCGTGACAGCGTGTTCAAGCATCAGGTGGGGCGCTGGCTGATCCTGCGGGTCCGGTTCAAGCTGAGTTTTGCCGCAACGCTGCATCTGGATTACGGCCCTGTGCGCCAGCGTCTGCAGGAGCAGGGCATCGAGCAGCCAACGCCGATCCACGTCAGCCGTGCGATCTGCGCGATTCGCAGCGAGAAACTGCCGGACCCTGCGGTGTTGGGCAATGCGGGCAGTTTTTTCAAGAATCCTGTGATCCCCGCTGAACTGGCCGCGCGCATCAAGCAGGATCATCCGGGGCTGGTGGCTTATCCACAAGCCGACGGACACGTGAAGCTGGCCGCTGGCTGGCTCATCGAGCAGGCCGGCTGGAAGGGCTTTCGCGAGGGGGATGCCGGTGTCCACGCGCTGCAGTCGCTGGTGTTGGTGAACTATGGCGCTGCCACCGGGCTGGAGCTGTTGAAGCTGGCGCAGCGCATCCAGGCCGATATCCTTGAGCGTTTTGGCGTTTCGCTGGAAATGGAGCCTAACCTCTATTGAGGTCGGGCGTTCAGGCCCGGCTTTTGCTTTTACGATCTCACCGGCCACCCATGAGTAAGCGCCATGAACCAGACCCTGTGCGCCATCGTCCTCGCCGCCGGGCAGGGCAGCCGCTATCGGCAAGTGGCCGGTGAACACCGCAACAAGCTCCTTGCGCAATGCACGGGGCGTGATGGCGTCGAGCGCTGCGTCCTGGAGCATGTACTGTTCAATCTGAGCGCAACGGTCGACAAGATCGTGTTGCTGACCCGTCCCGATTATTCCTGTGTGGCAGAGATCGGCCTGCGCCATGGCTGCGAGGTGGTGGTGCTGGATTCGTCAGGCATGGGCGACAGCATCGCTGCTGCGGTGGCTGCAGAACCGAATCACGGCGGTTGGCTCATCGCCCTGGGCGACATGCCATTCATTCATCCGGATACCCTCGAAAAGATGGCTGCCTCTCTGGAGCCGGGCGCGATCAGTGTGCCTGTGCATGATGGGCAGTACGGGCATCCTGTGGGATTCGGCCGAGAGTTTGGGCCTGCGTTGATGGGTCTGACGGGGGAGAAGGGCGCCAGACGTCTGTTCCAGTCACACAGGGTGATTGAGGTGCCGGTGGACGATCCTGGTGCGCTCTGGGATGTGGACGTGCCTTCTGCGTTGGTGTTCAGAGACAAGCGCTAACGCTTGCCTGGCCGCAGGCCCTATAGGGGCGTGCAGGCCTACCAAATCCCGGGCATAAAAAAGCCCCACCTGCTCACGCAAGTGGGGCTTTTTGTTACCTGGAGATTACACGAGCGGTTTGTGCTCTTTGTTTTCTTCCAGTTCTTCACCGTTTTCGGTCACAGCTTCCCGAGCAGGCTCAAAGGCCGGCGCAGGAGTAGCGGCCTCGGCTTCTTTCTGCAGGCGTTCTGCTTCCAGGCGACGACGGCGGACTTCACGAGGATCGTTCGGCGCGCGACCCGAGCTGGCCATAGGCAGCGCAGGCTTGTCTTCTACTGGAGCTGGCGCCGGCTCGACCGCAGCAGGAGCTGCGACGATTTCCGGTGCGGCCAGTTCAACCGGGGCAGGTGCCGGAGCAACCACTTCAGCGACGACTGGCTGTTCAACCACAGGCTTCTCGACAACCGGCTGTTCAACCGCAGGCTGTTCAACCACAGACTCGGCGGCTTTCGGCGCCTCGACAGGTGCCGCAACAGGTGCTTCGACGACCGGGGCCGGGGCAGCAGGGGCTGGCGCGGCAGCTTCGACCACTGGCGCTTCGACAACGGCTGGTGCTTCGACCTGTTCGGCTTCAGCAGCGGCTTTGACCTGGCGCTCGAACGGGCTCAGGCTGGCATCGAACTGTGCCACTGCCACTTCCGGCAGGATCGAACGCTTGGCCGGCGCTGCTGGAGCCTCGGCAACTTCCTGCTCAACGACTTCGGTTTCGACGACGGTTGCCTGGACAGCGGCAGTCGCACGCTCAGCCTGGCGATTCGCATCGGCTTCAGCTGGGGCGCTGATGACGCTTTCTGCAACGGCGGCAGTCACTGCCAGGCCTGCGGCGATTTCTGCGCCGGTGCCTTCGCTGCGTACACGCTCAGGAGTGCCTTCGGACTGTTCCTGCTCGCCGTCGTTGCCTTCGCCGTTCTCGATCACATCACCGTTGGCGTCACGCTGACGCTCACGGCGGTTGCTGCGGCGACGCTGGCCACGGGAGCGACGACGAGGGCGATCACCTTCGGCGACTTCCTGGTTGTCATCCTGCAGCTCTTCGCCGTTCGGCAATGCTTCGTCTTCGGCAGCGGCGGCGGCCTGTTCGGCACGTGGCTGGCGTTCTTCACGCGGTGGACGTGGCTGACGCTCTTCACGCGGGGCGCGCTCAGGACGTTCTTCACGTTGCAGGTTGACAGCTGGAGCGGCGTCCAGCGGCTCGCGCAGCTCACGCACACGCTCTTCACGCGGCTTGCGCTCACGCGGTGCACGTTCTTCACGTGGGGCACGCGGTGCGCGCTCTTCACGCGGTGCGCTGTCTTCGCGAGCTTCACGTGGTTCGCGCGGAGCACGTTCTTCACGCGGAGCACGTTCCTCGCGCGGTGCACGCTCTTCACGAGGCGCACGCTCTTCGCGTGGGGCGCGCTCTTCACGCTCGGTACGCGGAGCACGATCTTCACGCGGCTTGCGCTCTTCATCGCGGCGGCCGTTACGGCTGCGGCTCTGCTGACGACCGTTGCGGCGCTCTTCGTTGCGCGCAGGACGCTCGGCGGCCGGTTTTTCAACCACGGCGGCCGGTGCGACCGGCTCTTCCTTGGTGGCGAACAGGCTGACCAGGGATTTCACCAGGCCCTTGAACAGGCTTGGCTCGTGAGCGACTGGAGCAGGAGCCACAGGTGCCGCGACTTCGGTCGGGACCGGAGCGTTGGCACGTGCTGGCGCCGTCTTGACCGCGGCTTCCTGGCGGACCAGGGTGCGGGTGGCTGCGGTCGGCTGGACTTCTTCCACTTCAGCGGCAGCAGCTGCGATCTCGTAGCTCGATTGCAGGCTGTGGGCTTCAGGGCTGTCGTCACGCAGGCGCTGCACTTCGAAGTGCGGCGTCTCCAGGTGATCGTTCGGCAGGATCACGATGCGCGCACGGGTACGCAGTTCGATCTTGGTGATCGAGTTGCGTTTCTCGTTGAGCAGGAACGCGGCGACCGGGATCGGCACCTGGGCGCGTACTTCGGCAGTACGGTCCTTCAGGGCTTCTTCTTCGATCAGGCGCAGGATCGCCAGCGACAGCGACTCGACGTCACGGATGATGCCGGTGCCGTTGCAACGCGGGCAGACGATGCCGCTGCTTTCGCCCAGGGATGGACGCAGGCGCTGACGGGACATTTCCAGCAGGCCGAAGCGCGAGATGCGGCCCACTTGAACGCGGGCGCGGTCGGCTTCCAGGCTTTCGCGGACTTTTTCTTCCACGGCGCGCTGGTTCTTGGCCGGGGTCATGTCGATGAAATCGATGACGATCAGGCCGCCGATGTCGCGCAGACGCAGTTGACGGGCGATTTCCTCAGCCGCTTCAAGGTTGGTCTGCAGGGCGGTTTCTTCGATGTCGCTGCCTTTGGTGGCGCGCGCCGAGTTGATGTCGATGGACACCAGGGCTTCGGTCGGATCGATGACGATGGAGCCACCGGAAGGCAGTTCGACCACGCGCTGGAAGGCGGTTTCGATCTGGCTTTCGATCTGGAAACGGTTGAACAGCGGAACGCTGTCTTCGTACAGCTTGATCTTGCTGGCGTACTGGGGCATCACCTGGCGGATGAAAGTCAGGGCTTCTTCCTGGGCTTCGACGCTGTCGATCAGGACTTCACCGATGTCCTGGCGCAGGTAATCGCGGATGGCGCGGATGATGACGTTGCTTTCCTGGTAGATCAGGAACGGCGCGGCGCGATCCAGGGACGCTTCCTTGATGGCGGTCCACAGTTGCAGCAGGTAATCGAGGTCCCACTGCATTTCTTCGCTGCTGCGGCCCAGGCCTGCAGTGCGCACGATCAGGCCCATGTCGGCAGGGGCGATCAGGCCGTTCAGCGCTTCGCGCAGTTCGTTGCGCTCTTCACCTTCGATGCGGCGCGAGATGCCGCCGGCACGCGGGTTGTTGGGCATCAGCACCAGGTAACGACCGGCCAGGCTGATGAAGGTGGTCAGGGCAGCGCCCTTGTTGCCACGTTCTTCTTTTTCGACCTGGACGATGACTTCCTGGCCTTCGCTCAGGACGTCCTTGATGTTGACGCGGCCTTCAACGGACTTCTTGAAGTATTCGCGGGAGATTTCTTTCAGCGGCAGGAAGCCGTGACGCTCAGAGCCGAAGTCGACGAAAGCCGCTTCCAGGCTAGGTTCGATGCGCGTGATCCGGCCTTTATAGATGTTGGCCTTCTTCTGCTCGCGGGCCCCGGATTCGATGTCCAGGTCGTATAGGCGCTGGCCGTCTACCAGCGCAACACGCAACTCTTCGGGTTGAGTTGCGTTAATCAGCATTCTTTTCATGTAGTACCGTCGGTTTCCGGGCTGCCGGAAACGGCGTTCGGCACACACGACTTCTCACGGTCGGTGTCAGGGCACGTCAGGAGTGCTTGAACACTCCAGTGTCTAACGATGTTCGGCCAGCGGGGCCGGAGTCGCGACGACGTTTCCTGCTTGCTGTGGTGACAAATGACACCCTGTCAGCAAAAGCTTTGTCAGGAGGAGGAATCAACCATCGGTAGCGGACGGGGTTAAGCGTCTTGATAAAGCCTTGTGCTACACAGTCCGACGGTTGTGCGTCTCCACCCCACACGTATCCCTGATAATTCGGGTGCTGCCGCGCGCTGAATCCGCAGCGGGTTTGCATTTACGCGAGCTTCGATGGGAAGTTCGCGCCTCATGGCTCAAATTAAGGCGTGGTTTGCGAAACGTTCGCCCGGATCGGTCACCAGCGACTGCACTTTGTGAACTGTCCTTGAACGTGGGCCCCGATGGCGAGTGATTGACTCTGCGATCGGACTTGGTTCAGGCCTCATGTCACCTGCGCCTGTTACGCCTGCTGACCTTCCGTTGTCACCGAAAGTCCCGTGGGACGGCCTCGCGCCCCGGTGAATTGCGTTGGTCAGGGCCGGCTGTTTTGCCGTTGGTCCGCTGTCCAGGCCGCTTTTGGCGGCGTTCGCGACTATAGCAGCAATCATTAAGTGCTTCAAATCCATAAAAAATTGTTATGATTTGCGCCATGACGAATTCTACTCCTCCAACCCCCGGCGTTCAGCTGGTAGAGGTTGCGCCGGAACTTGCCGGTCAACGCATCGATAATTTTCTGATCACGTACCTCAAGGGCGTTCCCAAGACCTTGATTTACCGCATATTGCGCAAAGGCGAAGTGCGAGTGAACAAGGGGCGGATCAAACCGGAGTACAAGCTTCAGGCGGGCGATATCGTGCGCGTTCCACCCGTTCGGGTGCCTGAGCGCGACGAACCGGTGCCTGTCGCGCAGGCTTTGCTGCAGCGGCTGGAAGCGGCCATCATCCACGAAGACAAAGGCCTGATTGTCCTCAACAAGCCCGCTGGCATCGCGGTCCATGGCGGCAGCGGCCTGAGTTTCGGCGTCATCGAAGCCTTTCGTCAGTTGCGTCCCGATGCCAAGGAACTAGAGCTGGTCCATCGCCTGGACCGTGACACTTCCGGCCTTCTGATGATCGCCAAAAAGCGCAGCATGTTGCGTCATCTGCACGAGCAATTGCGCGGTGATGGCGTCGACAAGCGCTACATGGCGCTGGTGCGCGGCAACTGGCCGACTTCGCAGAAGCAGGTCCGCGCCCCGTTGCTCAAGAGCAACCTGCGTTCGGGCGAGCGCATGGTCGAGGTCAATGACGAGGGCAAGGAGGCGCTGACCCTGTTCAAGGTGCTGCGCCGCTTCGGTGATTTCGCGACGATGGTCGAGGCGCGGCCGATCACCGGTCGTACCCACCAGATTCGTGTGCACGCCCTGCATGCCGGGCACAGCATTGCCGGTGACAGCAAATACGGCGACGAAAACTTTACCAAGGAAATTCGTGATCTGGGCGGCAAGCGTCTGTTCCTGCATGCTTACGCCCTGACCGTGCCGCTGCCCGATGGCGGCAAGCTGGAATTGACAGCCCCTGTCGATGACGTGTGGGCCAGTACCGTGGAGCGATTGCTGAGTGCGCCGTGATTACGATCTGCTGATTTTCGACTGGGACGGCACGCTATCCGATTCCATTGGCCGGATTGTCGTCGCGATGCGCGAAGCCGCCGGGCTTGCGGGGCGGCCGGTACGCGACGATTTCGCGATCAAGGGCATCATCGGCCTTGGCTTGCCGGAGGCGATTCGGACCCTGTATCCCGATATCACCACCAACGACCTGATCGATTTTCGCCAGCATTACGCGGATAGCTACATGGCGATGGATGTCGAGCCGTCGGAGCTGTTCGACGGTGTGCTCGAGTCCCTGGAAGCGTTTCGCGCCGAGGGCTATCGCCTGGCCGTCGCGACCGGCAAGGCCCGTCGTGGGCTGGACCGAGTGCTCAAGGCCCATGGCTGGCTCGATTATTTCGATGCCACCCGCGCGGCGGACGAAACTGCCAGCAAACCTGACCCTCTGATGCTCAATGAAATCATGGCGCATTGCGCGGTGCCGCCTGAGCGCTCGCTGATGGTGGGCGATGCGTCGTTCGACCTGATGATGGCGCGCAATGCTGGCATGGATTCTGTCGCGGTCGGTTATGGCGCCCAGGCGCTGGACTCCCTGCGCCAGTACGAGCCGCGTCTGGCCATCGAGCACTTTTCCGAATTGCGCACCTGGCTGGGTGCGCGGACTGCCTAATCTCTGTTGTCGGGGTAATTGATCTATGTCGGACGAATGGAAATCACCGTCTTCGCAAGAGCGCGACGATACCGGTGACGCGAAAAGCTGGAAGCTGCTGGAAAAAACCCTGCTGGCAGGCGTACAGGAGCAGCGCCGCTCCCGTCGATGGGGGATTTTCTTCAAATCACTGACCTTTGTTTATCTGTTTGTTGCGCTGGCGATCTTTTCGCCGCTGATGGATCTGGGTAAGGGCGCCTCGCGCAAGGCCAGCCACACCGCGTTGATCGAAGTGAAGGGCATGATTGCCGACACCGAGCCTGCGAGTGCGGACAACATTGTCGGCAGCCTGCGCGCCGCCTTCGATGACGAGAAAACCAAGGGTGTGATCCTGCGCATCAACAGCCCGGGCGGCAGTCCGGTGCAGTCGGGTTACATCTACGATGAAATCCGTCGTCTGCGCGCCAAGAAGCCGGAGATCAAGGTCTACGCGGTGATCACCGATCTGGGCGCCTCCGGTGCTTATTACATCGCCAGCGCCGCCGACCAGATTTATGCCGACAAGGCCAGTCTGGTGGGCTCCATCGGCGTGACCGCCGCCAGTTTTGGTTTTGTCGGGACCATGGACAAGCTGGGCGTGGATCGTCGCGTCTATACCTCGGGCGAGCACAAGGCGTTTCTCGACCCGTTCCAGCCGCAGAAGCCTGATGAGACAGCGTTCTGGCAGGGCGTGCTGGACACCACTCACAAGCAGTTCATTGCCAGCGTGAAGGCCGGTCGCGGCGATCGCCTGAAGGACAAGGACCACCCTGAGTTGTTCTCGGGCCTGGTCTGGACCGGCGAGCAGGCGGTCGGGCTGGGGCTGGTGGACGGGTTGGGCAGCGCCAGTTATGTGGCGCGCGACGTGATCGGCGAGAAAGAGATGGTCGATTACACCGTGCAGGAATCGCCGTTTGATCGTTTCTCCAAGAAGCTGGGTTCCAGCGTGGCGGAGAAGATTGCGATGTGGGCGGGTTTCAGCGGGCCGTCGCTGCGTTGATCGATGCGTTATAAAAGGAAAACCCGGCCATTGGTCGGGTTTTTTGTTTCGTCAGGTAGTGTTTCAAGCCGCCCCTGGTCTCTGTGGGAGCGAATTCATTCGCGAGAGGTCGTAACGGGCGGCGCATGTGTATCGACTGTACGATTGCTTCGCGAATGAATTCGCTCCCACAGGTTGATCCGCCGTCAGGGGATCTCGACCCCCTCGGCCAGCAACATATCCACCAGCCTTATTAAAGGCAGGCCGATGAGGCTGGTGGCGTCCGGGCCTTCGGTGCTGCGGAACAGGCTCACCCCCAGGCCTTCGGCCTTGAAGCTCCCTGCACAGTCATACGGCTGCTCGGCTTTGAGGTAACGAGCGATGCGGTCGGTGTCCAGCTCGCGCATATGCACGGTAAACGCGACGCAATCGACCTGGCACTGCCCGGTCTGGCTGTTATACAGCGCAAGGCCGGTCAGGAAGCTCACGCTCCTGCCGCTGCTCGCGCTCAATTGCTCCAGTGCGCGTTCGAAGGTGTGGGGCTTGCCGAGGATCTGCTCGCCCAGCACAGCGACCTGGTCGGAGCCAATGATAAGATGACCCGGAAAACGCGCTGCCAACGCCTGCGCTTTTTCGCAAGCCAGGCGCTTGACCAGTTCAATGGCAGGCTCGCCGGCACGATGGCTTTCGTCGATGTCAGGCGATGCGCAGACGAACGGTATGCGCAGGCGTTCGAGCAATTCCCGGCGGTAGGGCGAGCTTGAGGCAAGGAGCAAAGGCAGCATGGGGTTCTCCGAAACATGAAAGTCGAGTGTAATCAGCAGGTCAGGTTGCGAACAGCCCTGAATTTCCTTTGACAGTCGAAGGGCGCGTCCCTAGAATGCTGCGCCTATGTTGAATGACCCGATTCCACCTCACGTTGACCCGCGCAAATTGGCTGATCGCGGCACTACCCTTCAAGGGGAGTTGCTGCTGGCCGATTTGGAGAGACTCTGCGACCCGCTTGCTGACAATCTCGGTACAGTGCAGGCGAAATTCGTTTTTGAACGAGACGAGCGACGCTCTGTGGTTATCCACAGTGAAATCGACGTCGAAGTCAAAATGGTTTGCCAGCGTTGTCTTGAGCTGGTCACCCTGCCGATCCACAGCGAATGCAGTTATGCCGTGGTGAAGGAGGGTGCAAATACCCAGTCGTTGCCGAAAGGCTATGACGTGCTGGAACTCGGCGAAGATCCATTGGATCTGAAGGCGCTAATCGAGGAGGAGCTTCTGCTCGCCTTGCCTATCGTGCCTGTTCATGATCTGAAAGAATGCCAGCAGCCGGCGGGCGCCGATGAGCCCGAACCGAGCGTGGACGAGGTAACGCGGTCCAACCCGTTCAGTGTATTGGCGCAGTTAAAGCGTGACCCAAACGTTTAGGAGTTAATCAATTATGGCTGTTCAGCAGAACAAAAAATCCCGCTCTGCCCGTGACATGC
>Ga0207713_1000844_pt1 | contig 28187 bp, 37 predicted proteins | sample KBSS64metaG_FD_184404 | JGI IMG/M metagenome (GOLD analysis project Ga0207713, IMG submission 184404) | Switchgrass rhizosphere microbial communities from Kellogg Biological Station, Michigan, USA - KBS S6-4 metaG (SPAdes) (version 2) | ecosystem: Host-associated > Plants > Roots > Rhizosphere >... | reverse complement strand
AGCAGGAATCGGGTAAGGCTTGAGATCCAGCCCCTCACCCTAACCCTCTCCCCAAGGGGCGAGGGGACTGATCTGGGCGTTCTTTAGAAATACTGCGACCTGAATTATCGAGTCGAACTCAGGTGTTCAGGCCTGAGATAAATCCCAACGAGTAAGCGAGATAACTCCGGTCCATTCCGGGACAGACTGGCACAAATCGGGACACCCAGTGCAATAGCCTTGCACCCCACGTAATAGAAAAAGCCCCGTTCAGTCATCGCCTGACGGGGCAAACATATCGACCTGGCGACGCGCAATCTCATCCTTACGCACCGCCTTCACAATTTTATAAATCCACTGAAGCGACACCCCCCACTTACGCGCCAGGTCGCTTTGATTGGTGCCGTTGAACTCCTCGTAGATCAGCCGATCCCGCCGACTCAACTTACCCGCCAGTCCCATCGGAAAATACACATTCTGCCCACCCCAATGCGCCGCCATGCGATCGGCGACCTCCTGGGCCACATGGCGGGCAGAACCCTCATCCATCGACACCAACTCCTTCAGTGAAGCCGCAACGTGTTCAGTCAGATCAACCAGCAGCTCCGGCCCCTTGCTTCGGAAGTCACTCATACATCCACCACCGCAGCAGGGCCAGACTCATAAATCCTGCTCCTTTACCAACGAAAACCAAGCCACATCAACACCCCGAACCGTCACGGTGTTACAGGTAAATTGCCCCGCAGGAACATAGCGAATCCCCCGCAACTGATACCCGAACCGCTCCATAAACAGCTCGACACTGTCCTCTTCGATAAAAATCTTATTGTCCAACAGCACCAAAAGCTTGATCGAAATACCGGCCTCACGGATTTCGCGAGTCAACTCATTAAAAGTCGAAAGCCTCGCCGGGAATTCCTCAGTCAAAATGCTCAAGGGCTCAACAACCGATGCACCCGCCAGATTCAAAGCATCCATCTCACACCCCCTTAACGACATCAGCAGTCACCATCGGCACCCCAAGCTGAACAGCCAGATTCATCGCCGCGATAACCAAATTGCCGATCGCCAAGGGGTAAAGCAGCGACACAGTCACGTCCCGCCCTCCATGACGTGCTGGCTGGGACAGCCGCGCAGCGATCGCCTGAATACCACCCTCATCAATGACCTCGCCGAGCGCTTTGCCCGCCCGGTCAAAACGGAACGTCAAAAACTCCTTCAACCGCGAATGATCAACTGGCGTCAGCGTGACCCGCTCACACCGCTGCACCACCTCACGCACATCCGCATTACGCTCACTCAACTTCACCCCCAGCTCCGGCTGGCCAATCATGATAATGCTCACCAACTTAGTGAACCCGACCTCCAACTCCAGAATGCGCTTAAGGTGCTTAAGCGTCGGAACCGGCAAACTATGAGCCTCCTCAATCACCAAACAATGGCGATACCCGGCCGCATGCGACTCCTTCAACGCCTTATGTAACTGAGCGAACCGAGCCTCAGGACTGCTCTTGGGCTTAGCCAATGGAGCGACGGCCGCCATCATCGACTCGGCAATGTGCGTGCTTTTCAGCGATTTACCCTTAACGTCGTTGTCCTCGGACGCCAACACATACGGCTCAATGATCATCACCGGGTCATTATTCTCGGCAATGCGATTCACCAAATCCCTGCGAAGCGTACTTTTGCCAGCCCCCGATTCCCCCTCAACCGCCAGGAAACCACCATGGCGAGCCGTCTGATACATCACCTCACGCACATACCGAATATCCGGGCTCACCCACATATCCTGCGCACACTGCAACTCATCAAACGGGTCTCGAAACAAACCAAAAGCCTTACGAGTCATCGCCTGTAACGTCTGCTTTGGCAGCAACATCAAATCGTCCTCCCCGGACGGCTCTTTCAAAAGGGCCCGACCGGCCGTGTTAGCGCACGGCGGGTCCACATCATCAAACGCATGGGCGACAGCGACATCATTGGCCCCTGACTCAGTCAAAAACACCCGAATACGTCCCTTTAACTCGTCACAGTCCAGGCTGCGCGGCCAATACCCGTGATTCACCAACTGCGCAACCGTCGCACCGCTCAAGCGCAGTGACTTGGCCAACGTCGATTGAGGCTGGCCCACCGCCTGCAAAACCTTCTTCAGCTTCAACATCACTCACCCCCAACCGCCGCCCTAACCAGGCTGAACGGTGTACGCAGGACCTCAACAGGTCGTTTCAACTCAGCCTCAACGGCGTCCAGCTGCTCCTCAAAAACACCTTCCGGATACCGCTGCTGCAGCCAGCCAAACGTCTCGGCCGTCCAAAGATGGCCAAGGCGCGGGCGCAACAACTTCGCAGCCTCAACATGACTGAGCGGTACAAACTCAAAGGATGGTGCATCAACATTAAGCGCAGTGCCGCGCCGTGGCAGATAAGCCGGCAGCACCGTATCGTTCACATGTTTATGTGGATCAATCAGCCCACCGAACGGCACGGCCTTCGCCTTACGAGCAGCCTGCGCATCGGCCAGACTCGTCGTGCCAGTCGCCATTTGCTCCAACACCTTGCGCGACGCCTGGGCCGGCGTTTCGGCATGACGCTTGTACTGCTCACCGATCATCGCGGCCGATTCGGCAAACCCAAACGCATCCACCCCAATGCGCTCAATCACGTGATACCGCTCACGCCCGTCATCACCCACCAACACCGCAATCGCCGAATCCTTATCCCGCCAGCAATTGCGAGTGATCAGCAGCTTTTCACCCACCATCACCCCCGGCACCGAACTCACATCAAACTGCGCACCCCGGAACGAAACCCGCAGCAAATTGCTCACCTTGCGGTCCTCCGGCGTACTCACCGCCAGCTCACGACACACCTCAACACCCGGGGCCAGGCGCAACTGCTCCTGCGTAATCAACTGCCAAACCCCATACCGAGTTCGCCGCGTGCGGGTATGAATAGACGTCCCATTGAAATACCGCATCCACTGACCGGCCCAAGCATTGATCTGCGCCAGACTGCTCGCCGCCTGAAACTTCAAAGCACTTTCAAACTCCCGCTCAACAAGATTGTGCGCCTGTTCGACCTGACCCTTGGCCCGCGCATTACCGACCCGATTAATAATCAAATCAATCGACAGAACCCGACAAAGATTACGGAAAATACCACTCGTCATCGCCGCCCCCGGGTCCGTCATCAACACCCAAGGCACCCCATGAAAAGGGTCAGATTCACAGCGCTTCTGCATCGCATTAATCAACACACCGCACAGATTTTCAGCCGACTCCGCGCCCAACACATACTCCACATACAGCGTGCCGCTCGTGTGATCCGTAATCACATAGCGCCACAGCCGCTGGCGCTCGATCTTCTTCAGATTGGCGGGCTTACCGTCGTAAAACTCCGACTTATTCATCACCCGAGCGCCGTCATCGGCCAGATAAAACTGCGTCGAAATTGACGCATCAATCTGCCAAACATGATTAGGATGCTGACTCGCCAGCGACACCGCCGGTGCATCCTGCAACAGCTGCTCCGGGTGCAACTTATAAGCACGCAACGCCCGGCTGATCGCACTGCGGCTCAAGGGTCGAAACTCGCCCGTTTGCTCATCCACCCGGCCAGCCACCACCAGGTGATTACTGCGCAAGCGCTCAACGGCCCGCACAATCGTCGACAATTGCTTATTGTTCGCCCGGATCGACTCCAGCAACACCGCCGAAATCAACCGCGCCTCCTCAATCGGCAACGCGCTACAACCCGCATCACTGCGACGCTTACGCGGCTTAGCCAAGCGCACAGCCTTCAACTGGCGTTGCAGGGTAGAAATAGACACCCCCAGCGCCAACGCGCCAGCCTGGTAAATAGCCGTACGCTCCCCATGCGCTGCCGCATCAGCGCGCTGCGCTACCTGAATCAACTGCTCGATATGTACCGGATTCATCAATCAGGCCTCCGCAGGCATCAGCCAGACCGCGGCGCCATCCACCTGATCAACCAAATTGAACTCACTGCGAACCGTCCCCAGCGTGACCTCCAACTGCCGAATCAAACCGGACTTAAAAGCACGGTGATCCTCGCCGTCGACAGCCAACGCCCCAAGCTTGGCAAACCCCTCACGCAACGGCCCCAACACACTGGCCTCCGCCTCATAAGCAATCGCCGCCACTTCCCCACGTAAAGCCTTCGCCGCCTCATCCGCCGGCATCGCCTGAATCCGCTTACGTGTTAACTCCAACTCCCGCCGAGCCTTATCCAAATCAACAGTCTTCTTCGCCATCACCTCACTTTGCGCGGCGTAATCAGCACTCGACTCATCAAGGCACCGGCCCAGTGCCTCCTTCTCCTTGGCGTGCCTCGCAATAATCTCCTCGGCAAGCTCAACAAACGCCTCCTTATCGCCGGCTTTAGCCACCTCAATCAGCGCCGCCTGCTGGTCTTGCGGCAAACGTCGATACTGACCCAACTCCCGGTAACCAATCCCCATCCGTGACATCGACTCCAACGCCTCCTCACCGAAGGCCCGCAAGTTCGCGATATCCCGATCCACCTGATCAACCGAACGGCCCAACAACCCACAAAACTCAACCCACGTACCGCTCAGCAACCCCGCACCGTGCGGACTCTTACGTCCGGCCATCCCCCGATACAGCTTGTTCTCCTTCACAAACGCCAACTTCGAAGTCCGCACCGTGCGGGAAAACTCCTCAAACGCGCCCGCCATCTGCGCCTGGCCCAACAACTGATTCACCATATCCCGCTCATCACTGTGCGAGGCGTGCAACGCTGCCATCGCATTCTGATCAGCCGTCAACATCGCCCCATTCAAAGCAGGCAACGCCAATGCCTCGACGGGAATGCTCTTCGTCCGTGCCATACAACCTCCTTAAACGATCGATCCAGCGGCAATCCGCTGATTGATTTCCTGCATACGCCCCGTCAAACGAACCATATGCTCGGCATGTGCCTGCGCGATCTGCAACACACCCACCGAATGCGCAAAGCGGCCGTTATCCAACTTCACCGCCAGACCTTCCTCAATCAGCGTCTGCATCGCTCGTGTGATATTGCTGGGGCTGTCCTGCGTCAGAAAAGCCAGCTCCGAATTACTCAAACCCGTCACCGTGTGGCCCTTCAACGCCTTCAGCACACGCAACACCCGCGCGGCCGCCGACACCGTGCGATTCATAAGCTCGCCTCCGGCCCAAACATTTCAGGTAAATTGACACCCTCAATACCCATGGCATTAACCAGCGAACGGGTTAGGCCAGTATTGAAAGCGCCGAAAATGGTGTGGGTTCGTGGGTTTTTTGTAGGAAGTTTCTTTTTTTGCCCTGCACACCCACACGGCAGGGGATTTAAAGCGGTAGATTCCAAATAACCGATATCATTTTTCATCGTGAGCCTCACGCCACACAGCAGGTCAGCTCAAGGGCCGTCGCCGGGTCATTACAAATTTCGCCGGCCTTAAGACCTAACTTGATCGCAATCTCGTGGGCCTGACCCCGCACACATTTCTTGCGTCCACCCAACACCTCGAACACCAGGTTGGGCGAAAAACGATTAGCGATTGCCCACTGGGTAATCGAAACACCTTTGGCCTTGAGCTCAGCTCGGGCCTGGTCTGCAGTACGTAGCGCCATGGGGTCCCTCCGGGGGCTGCCGGCACCCGCTTTGGTGCCGATTAAGTTGCCGTTCGTGGTCGGACGGTGTGAACCCATAATGGAACCGAATGGTTCCTTTTTAAAGGCTTTTTGGTAACCGAATGGTTTCTTTTTGTGAACGGCTGCGCGCAGAACGAACACGACTTGGCCTCAACCAAACCGACTTCGCGGCATTGGCCGGCGTGACCAAGAAAACGCAAATGCTCTACGAAGCAGACGAACGCGTGCCCGACGCTAACTACATGGCCGCCATCGCCAAAGCCGGTGCCGACATGTACTTCATCATCACCGGGCAAAGAATCGCGGTCCCGCCACCAGCCGCGGCATGGGCCCCCATCGACAGCGAAAAACTCGGTCGAATCATCGAAATGCTAGAAGCAGCCGCCAAACAAGCCGGACGGCGCTGGCCGTCCAAAAAATTGGCCGAAGTAGCCGCAGAGGTCTACAACGCGCTAGGTGAAGATCAAGGGTTTGATGAACCACGCGTTGAGCGAATATTGAAGTTGGTAGTAAATCGCTAAATAGAAAAGGAGTTGTATGCCAAGCGAGGATGAAGACCTGGTAAAAAATCTGTCAGCCAGGCTTTCTGAGGAAATCGAAAATCTCCCCAGGGATGGAAAAGATCACGAACTCACCATCAAAATCAAAGGCAACCGGGGGCACATCAACCTCGGCCACCAGACCTTTGACATAAAGACCGCCAAAGAACCCCCACCAGAAGGCAGCGACCGCGCCCGAGAATGCCCGCAATGTCACCGCGGCACCTGGCGCTACACCCAACTGTGCATGCACTGCGATTACAACCTGCACCGCCACGACGAAGTCGCTGAACACGAAAAAGAACAGGCGCGCAAAGATCGAAACAACCTACAAATGTTGAAGATCTGCGTCACCTGCGTAGGCATCGCCGTGCTGAGCTTTTTCGTCAGAGATTTTCTGCCTGAAACGTTAAAACCTTGGGCCGTAGGCCTGACAGGCGTCTTTGGCTTCTTTGCATTCATGATCATGACCTCACACAAATAAAAAGGCGGCAGACAGCGCTGTAAACGCCGCCGAGTACACGGTCAAGGACGACCAAAGACACCCTAAAAGGAAGTTTTAATGACCGAGAAAAAACAGACCACGCCTTGGAAAGAGCGGCACACCGCCGAAAAAATCGCATTGATCATCGGCTGGTGTGCCATCGCAATCCTCATGGGGTACTGGTTCCTACCGAGTAAACCCGAACCGACCGACCCCATACGGACCCTCGTATCTGAAGCAGCACCTCCCACAGCCTTGCACACCATCGCCAGTACAGAAGCCCTGGCCAGCGCAACCCACTACCTGTCGCAACTGGACAGCGCCATGGCTGAAGGCATACACCTACTCAAGGCCAACCAACTCCCTGAACTGGCTGCTCACAGCCGAGCATTCAAAGCCTTGCTTGAAGCCGGCCACGTCCAGTTTGGTCGTTCCGTGTTTCAACCGCTGGGCACGTGCAGCTCAGCGGCCGTCTTTGCCAACAGCTGGTGGCAGGCGCAACTCGTTGCTGCACGCCAAGGGGGGAACGAGTCCATTCCCGGCGCCATCCAAAGCAGCCTAAATGAGTACAAGCGTAACCAAACCGAATGCCTGAAACAGGCAGATCCTTCGACAAACGTTGCGTTGGTAAAATAAAAAAACAAACAGCGAGAAAGCACTTTAGAGTGCTCACCTAGCAAACAAGCCATCAGACCCGGTACTTTTACTAAAAACAACAAAAGCAAGGAGTCAGCACATGAGAAGGGATAGAGATGACCACCGTGACCGTGGCAGCAGGGATGACCTCAGCAATAATAGCGATAAGGACCGTGGCGGCCGTCGCGATGGTCTGGAAGACTACACCCCCGAGCGAAAGCGCCATGAAGTGGTAGACACTCTTTCTCCACCACCACGGCCTGGCAGAGGGGATCAGGATGGGAGCGACAATAGCTGATCTTGCGGATCGCTGGCACAACACGCTCTTCAGCGTGCGTCGCTCGATCCGATATCACCAACGACGTCGCGCGTTCTATGACAGGCTGGATAAAACATCCAACATGCTGTCCTTGATATTTGGATCCGTCGCGATTTTCGGCGTCCTTCAAGAGAACGCAAAAACTGTGGCGCTTGTAGCATCCGCCACAGTGACCGTTGTCTCATCCATTAACTTGGTCATCGGCAGCGCGCAACGCGGTCGCGATCACACTGACTTAATGCGCAAATATGTCGAGTTAGAAAAGCGCATGCTTGGCGAAAAGTCCGAAGAGCGATTCCTTGAAGTAGCGACGGCGCGGCTGAACATTGAGGCAGAAGAGCCTCCAGTCATGCATGTTCTGAATGCCATCTGCCATAACGAAATGATGCGGGCCATGGGATTCGCAAAAGAGGACTTGCCAAAAATAGGGCCCGTCCAAGCTTTTCTGTCTCAGTTTTTTGATTTCTGCGAGAGCGATATTCAAAACCCCAAGCGCAAAACCACAACCCCAGAATCTCCTTAAACCCGATTAAAAGCCCCTCCAGCCCACGCCGCCCACCATAGCGGCGTGTGCATATCCAGCGCCCCAAACCCCAGGGCGCCACGACCGGAGCGTCCCCCCATGCGACCCGAACAACCCCGCGGCATCCGCAACTACAACCCCGGCAACATCCGCCACGCCAAAGGCATCCGCTGGCAAGGCATGGCCACCACCCAACAAGACAACCAATTCGTCCAATACCTAAACCCACGCTGGGGCATCCGCGCCATGGCCCGCGTCCTCATCACCTACCAAGACAAACGCCTAGCCGCCAACGGCACCCGCATCGACACAGTGCGCGAAATCGTCGAACGCTGGGCGCCGCCCACAGAAAACAACACCGACGCCTACGTCATCAGCGTCGCCCGCGCCCTAGGCCTCGATCCCGAAGTCGACAGCGTCGACGTCTACGACTTCGACGTCATGCGCGCCTTAGTCACCGTCATCATCCGCCACGAAAACGGCGCGGGCCCGTTGCCAGGCGGCCGCTGGTACGGCGACGCCATCATCGCCGAAGGCCTGGCACTGGCCGCGGCATCGAACGCGGTACCCCACGGCCAGACCATGGGAGCCACCGCATGCCACTGATCAGCAACTGGCGCCGCAGCCATAGGCTCTACAGCATTCAGATCAGCCTGGTCATCGCCCTGGTCGCGCTCGCCCAACTGGACCTGTTGCCCCTCTGGCAACCCCAACTGTCACCCAAAGCCTACGCCGCCCTCAACAGCGCACTGGCCATCCTCCTGTTCGTCGCACGCCTGATCAAACAAGGCCCCGACCAACCAGCCCTGCGCTAAACCGCAAACCCACAGGCGGTGTTGAATGAACCTGAACGACCTCAACTTCGGCTTCCAGACCGTCCAGTGGCTGATCCTCACCGTACTGGGCGCCTACACCTTCATGACCAAACGCCAGGCCGCCAGCGCCCAGGAACTGCTCGAACTGCGCACCCGCATCGTCGCCCTCGAAGAACACATCCGGCACCTGCCAGACCCAACCGCCGTCACCGACCTATTGGGCGACATGAAAGCCGTACGCGCCGAACTGTCCGGCGTCAAAGACGCCCTCGGCCCCTTAGCCCGATCGCTCGACCGCATCAACGACTACCTGCTGCGAGAAAAAACATGACCCACTACGCCGATTTCCTACGCCAAGACATGCGCCTGGTCATCCTGCGGCTACTGGTCGAAATGCCCGGCTACCGCGCCAACAGCTCCGTCCTCAACACCGCTCTAGACAACTTCGGCCACACCGCCAGTCGCGACCAAGTCAAAACCGAACTGCACTGGCTCGCCGAACAAGGCGCCATGACCCTCGCCGACGTAGGCCCCGTACTCGTCGCCACCCTCACCGAACGTGGCCAAGACATCGCCGCCGGCCGCGCCCGCGTGCCCGGCATCAAACGGCCGGGGGCCTGACCATGGCCGGCAAATCCTCCATCAACCGCCTGCCATCGGTGGTCAAGGCCTACATCCAAAAACTCTTGCGCGAAGACCGCCTGACCCTCGACGGCATGCTCGCCGACATCCAAGGGCGCTTCCCCAACGAAAAAGCCCCCAGCCGTAGCGCCTTGGGCCGCTTCAAAGTGGGCTTCGACGAACTCATCGACAAAGCCCGCCAGCAACGCGAAATGGCCGAAGCCTTCGTCGGCGCTTTTGGCGAAGACGCCTCAGACAAAACCGGCGTCCTGTTGGTCGAAGCCATCTCAACCTTGACCTACCAGGCCGCCATGGGCGCGCATGAAAAAGACGACGTCACCATCGCCGAAGTCTCCGCCTTGGCCCGCGCCGCCAAAGCCACCATGGAAGCCCGAACCCTCAGCGTCAAAGAGCGCCAGGCCATCGAAAAGGCCACCCGCGAACGCCTGCTTCAAGAGCAAGCCGCCGAACTCGACAACGCCGTCAAAGCCCAAGGCATGACAGAAGATCAGGCCCTGTTCTGGCGCCAGAAATTCCTCGGCGTCAAACCATGAAACCCTCATCCAGCACACTGCGCGTCATCGAATGGGACGAACTGCCGCCCAGCGTCCGGCAGATCCCCGAAGGCTACAACCCACTGCTCGAAGGCATCCTCATGGCCCACCAATCCGATTGGTTGGCCATCAATGCACACATCAAACTCTGTGAAAAAGGCCGCCGCACCGGCATCACCTTCGCCGAAGCACTCGACTCGGTCATCACCGCCGCCTCGCAAAAAACCGCTGGCGGCATGGACTGCTTCTACATCGGCGACACCAAAGAAAAGGGCCTGGAATTCATCGGCTACTGTGCCAAATTCAGCCGCGTCATCGCCGAAGCCCAGGCTTCGGGCGTCAGTCAAATCGAAGAATTCCTCTTCCAAGACCAAGACGACGCCGGCAACACCCGCCAGATCAACGCCTACCGCATCCGCTACGCCTCGGGCTTCAAAATCGTCGCACTGTCCAGCAACCCGGCCGGCGTGCGCGGCCTGCAAGGCAAAGTCATCATCGATGAAGCCGCCTTCCACCGCGACGTCTCCGCCGTGCTCGACGCTGCCACGGCGCTGCTTATCTGGGGCGGGCGCATCGTCATCATCAGCACCCACAACGGCAAGGCGAACGCCTTCAACCAAATGGTCAGCGACATCCGCGACCAGCGCTACGGCAGCAGCGCCCACGTCTTCCGTGCCACCTTCGACGACGCCGTCGCCAACGGTTTGTATGAGCGGGTGTGCTTCATGGCCGGCAAAGTCGCCACGCCAGAAGGCAAGGAAGCCTGGTACAAACAAATCCGCAACGCCTACGGCCCGCGCAAAGCGCAAATGCGCGAAGAACTCGACGCCATCCCTCGCGATGGCAACGGCGTCTGCATACCCGGCGTCTGGATCGATGAAGCCATGCGCGCCGGTCGCACCGTCCTGCGTCTGGCACTGGACGACGACTTCACCCAACAGCCGGTCTACCGGCGCGAGGCCTACGTCAACGACTGGATCGAGCGCTACCTGGCGCAATTACTACAACCGCTAAACCCCCAGCTGCGCCACTTCCTCGGCATGGACTACGCCCGGCACCGAGACTTCTCAATCATCTGCCCGATGTCCGTCGATCAGGCGCGGCATCGCGACGTGCCGTTCGTGGTCGAAATGCACAAAGTGCCCACCCGGCAACAACAGCAGATCCTGTTCCATATCCTGCGCCGGCTGCCGCGTTTTGTCGGTGCCGCACTCGACGCCACCGGCAGTGGCGAAACACTCGCCGAAGACACCGCCGACGAATTCGGCCACAACCGCATCCACCAAGTGAAAATCACCCGCGCCTGGTACGGCGCATGGATGCCCAAGTTCGTGCAACTGTTCGAAGACGGCACCGTCACGCTGCCCAAAGACGACGCCCTGCACCAGGACATCCGCGCCATCGAAACCGTCGACGGCATCCCCATGATCGTCAAAGCCCGTAAACAAGACCTCAAAGACCCCGACCTCTACCGCCACGGCGACTTCGCTGGCGCGGGTGCACTCGCCAACTTCGCCACGCTCGAAGTCGCCAGCGGTCCGGTCAACGTCAAATCCCGCCGCCCACGCCAAGGCCAACACATCACCCAGGGGTACGCATGAACACCAATGGCCTGTGGGTCAGCCCCACCGAATTCTTAAGCTTCGCCGAAGCCAAACGCAGCACCAGGCTCAACCACCACATCGCCACCCGTGGCCGCACCGAAACAGGCGGCGTCAGCGGCGCTAATCTGCCCAACCCAGACCCCATCCTGAAAGCCCAAGGCAAAGACATCACCGTCTACCGCGACCTGCGCAGTTCAGCCCTGGTCGGCGGCAACATCCGCCGCCGCAAGGCCGCGGTACTGTCCCTGGAACGCGGCCTGAAACGCGGCGAGGCACCGCCGAATGTCGAGCGCTTCATCACCGACTGGCTCGCTGACCTCGACCTGGATCGCATCATTCGTGAACTGCTCGATGCTCCGTTGTTCGGCTACCAACCCGTCGAACTCATGTGGCAACCGCTCGGCCTGCACCAAGTTCCGCACGACCTGCTCGGCAAACCGTCCGAATGGTTCTTCTACGACAAAGACAACGCACTGCGCTTTCGCGCCAAAGACGCCGGCCAAGACGGCGAAATGTGCGACCCGCGACGCTTCATCGTCGCCCGCCAAGACGCCACCTACGCCAACCCCTACGGTTTCCCGGATCTGAGCATGTGCTTCTGGCCGGCCACCTTCATGAAAGGCGGGCTCAAGTTCTGGGTGCAATTCACCGAAAAATACGGCAGCCCCTGGGTCATCGGCAAACACCCACGCGGCGCCACCGACGGCGAAACAGAACTGCTGCTCAACAGCCTCGAAGCCATGGTCCAGGACGCCGTCGCCGCCATCCCCGACGATGCCAGCGTGCAAATCATCGAAGCCGCCGGCAAAGCCGGCAGCGCCGAGGTCTACCGACAATTGCTAGAGTACTGTCGCAGCGAAATCAACGTCGCCATGCTCGGGCAAAACCAGACCACCGAAAAAGACAGCAACCACGCCAGCGCAACAGCCGGCGCCGAAGTCACCAAAGACATCCGCGACGGCGACTCCGCCATCGTCGCTACCGCGCTAAACGCCTGCATCCGCCAAGTCGTCGACATCAACTTCGGCACCGACGTCGTCGCACCGCTGTATGCGCTGTGGCAACAGGAAGAAATCGACAAAAGCCTGGCCCAACGCGACAAAGCCCTGACCGACTCCGGCGTCAAATTCACCAACGCCTACTGGCAGCGCACCTACAACCTGCAAGACGGCGACCTGCAAGACGCGCCAGCCACCACCGACTCAGCCGAATTCGCCGAGCCAACCCAACGGCCGCTACTGGATCAACGTGCACTCGACCAAGCCATCGACAGCCTGCCCGCCGAAGTACTCCAACAACACAGCGAACAAACCCTCAACGCAGTGTTAGCCGAAGCCTCGCCACAACACGAAAACCAGGCACCTGAGCAACCACTCGCCCACTGGCTGTTCATGGCCGACACCTGGGGCCGCTTGAGCGCCAATGCCGATCGGGAAGACTGACATGGCCACCCCCGCGAAACGCCTCAACCCGGCAGACCTCAAAGCCATCTTCGGCCTCGAACCGGCCAACGCCATCGCCTACCTAAAACGCAAGGGCTACGCCATCACCTGGCACTGGCAAGACAGGCTCGACCAAGCCCACGAACAAGCCTTCACTGTCGCCAAAGCCATGCGCCTGGACCTGCTCTCCGACATTCGCGCCGCATTGGAAACAGCCCTCCAACAAGGCCAAACCCTCAAGCAATTCACCACCCACCTGCAACCCATCCTGCAAGCCCAAGGTTGGTGGGGCAAACAAGTCATCGTCGACAGCCAAGGCACCGGCGAACTCGTCCAACTTGGCAGCCCACGAAGGCTAAAAACCATCTACCAAACCAACCTGCAAAGCGCCTACATGGCCGGCCGCAAAGCCAGCATGGAAGCCACTGCCCAAACCCATCCGTACTGGATGTACATCGCCATCCTTGACGGCAAAACCCGCAGCAGCCACCGGGCTATGCACGGCCAGGTTTTCCGTCACGACGACCCCATCTGGTCATCCATCTTCCCGCCCAACGGCTTTAACTGTCGCTGCCGCGTCATCGCCTTGAGCGAAGCCGCCGTGAAGCGTCGCGCGCTGACAGTCGTATCGAGCGAAGGAAGGATGTTCGTAGAAACGGTAGAGACCGGCACCGACAAACGCACCGGGGAAATCAGAACAGCCACGGTCACCGGCATTCGCATCACAAACGCACAAGGCCATGCCGCCACATTCCGTACCGATCCGGGCTTCAATCACGCCCCCGGCACCGGCCTAACCGAGGCCCTAAAACACAAGCTGACAAGCTCGCCAAATTAAAGGGAAAGCAGCAGCCAACACCTAACCTGTGGCGAGGGGGCTTGCCCCCGTTGGGCTGCGCAGCAGCCCCAAAACTCAGTTACACCCATTCTCTCTGACACACCTAAAACCCAAGATCGAGCAGGCCCGCCATGTTCACCATCGAACTAGAACATCACCACCTACAACAAACCCTAAACAAAGTGGAGTGGGCCATCGGCGACCTCGCGCCACTCATGCAAGGCATCGCCGCCGAACTCGCCAGTCAGACTGAACAAAACTTCGAAAACGAAGGCCGCCCCCAATGGCCCGAACTCTCCGACACCACCACCGAACGCCGCGCCAAACACGGCCACTGGCCCGGCCAGATCCTACAGGTCAGCGCCGCTGGCCTGGCCGCCTCAATCACCACCCACGCCACCGACAGCTCGGCGCTGATCGGCAGCAACAAACCTTACGCAGCCATGATGCAACTCGGTGGTGACCAAGCAGACTACCCGCACCTGTGGGGCGACATACCGGCTCGGCCGTACCTGCCGATGGGCGCTGCCGGCGCATTGCAGCCCGAAGCAGAGCAAGCCCTGCTTGAACTAGCGCTTTCGCATCTAAAACAGGCTACCCGGGGGGTTATTTGAGTACACCAGATTTCCCTATGGCCACAAACAATGCCATCGCGATGAGCAACCCGATGACAGAGAACTGCAGTACTACCAGCCTTCGCTTCAGCGCTTCAGGTAAGTTGCGTAAGTCTTCCGAGCTTAACTCGCCTCTTTTGAGATAAAAGCTGGGGAACGTAACAATGCCCGAGATACCGCCAATCAGTAGCAGATGCCCCCAGGGGCCGCCATACCTCAGTGGCGCTCGGCTCATAATGGCGGAACAATTCTTCAGATGGTTGAGCAGCACATCTATCTTGGTGTATGCCAAGTGCAAGGCAACGCCGATCCAAATGAATAGGCCAACAAGCACTAGGCCGCAAAGACTACCCACAATAAGTTCAGCAGTATTCATTGAGTCATCTCATAAACCACTTCACCGGTCATTTCACCCGCCATCCCCCCAAGGCCGCCACCGGCAAAAGAGCCGACTGCAACCACCACAACGCCACAGGCAAGCGTAGCCATCCCACCTGTGGGCACCCCCAAACCAACACAGACGGCACCAACAGTAGAACCACTCAAAAGCGCGCCCACCGCAGCACCACCACCGATGCCTCCAACAAAGCCTCCAGTTTCCGTGAATTTCACCCGCTCGCAAGCCTCGGTATTACCCGCCGTACAGACCTCCTGAACCTTCAAATAAGAAGCACCACCACCCAGCGCCGTACCGATCCAGCCACCGTATTTGACGACTTTCGCTGCCTTGGCCACGCCCGCAATGTGCGTGGCATAACCCGGTATTTGCTCTGCGGCACCGGCCTTGGTCCAGCGATGCACCAAACTGCGACTGGAAATCCCCAGCGCGCTCTTCAAGTTCGGATGATCCGGCAAACCAATACTTTTTCGAGTCATGGTCGTCAGGCGAGTATTAAGCTGCGCAAGCAGGTGTTTACGCTCCGCAAAAAACGCCGGTGACCGCAAATGCCCATCTTTTTGAAACGCGCGTTGGTGCAGCGCTTCGATGTCACGCAACGTGGTCTTCACATCCTCCAGGTTCTTGGCAAACATCGCCTCACCCATCCCGATAGCGGTCGAGCCTTGGGCCAGAAAGGTTTCGATTTCGTCTCGGTGTCGCGCCATAAAATCGGCTTCATCTGCACTGAGCGGTTGCAGTGCCTCATTCGTCTTCGCCGCAGCCTCCATCAACAACGCTTCTTCGCGTGTGCATTGCAGGTTGTTGGGGTCACTGAGCACAATCATCGAACCGGCTTTAACGTCGCCCAAGTGGGGGTTCAGAGACTCAAACTTACTGATCACCGCCGGGTTGCGGACGCTAAAAAGCGCAGCCTCAAGCTGTTCACGGGTCGTGCTCTTGGGCACAACGTAAAAGCCTGGCTCTTGCGGTTGAGGTTTTACAATAGGTTCGGCATCCGGCAACGCAGGTTTAGCGGTCTCCTCTGCGCGATGCCCCAAAGAGCCTGCAGACCATCCCTTTCCGGTGATGTGCGAATACCTGCCGAACACATCATCACTCAAAGGAGCGAACGGCTCATTCGAGACCAGCAGCCAATCGCCATCTGCGACAGCGGCCAACATTCGGCGCAGATCATTATTAGAAAGATGACCCCGCGAACGACCGTGAGCCCGCAGCAAATCATCTATGCCCGTGACGCTGCTGTACTGCGTAAGGGCTTTTTCCACTTTGGAAGTGGCAAAAAATGGCGATTCGATTTTGTTGAAACCAATGCCTAGACGCTTGCGATCTTCCCTGCGGATAAGGCGCAGTGACATAAACCATCCTCCTTAATAAACGATCTGCTCAAACACACCATTGAACACATCAACTCCATGACGAAGCGCGCAGGATAACGATCCTAACGATCAGCCCAAATACTGGCCATTCGCTATTTAAGAGAATCAGGGAACAATAATCCCGCTTACACAGCGGTTACCCAGGTCACCAAGAGATAGAACCGGTGCCACGTAAACAGTGACGGGAATGCAAGCGCTGGGTCGAGCAGCGGCCCCAAAAGGGGACAACTGCCCAACCCAACGTCAGTTACCCACTCACCACAGCAGACCGCAGTTACGCAGGCGGTTCAATTTTATCCAGCAATCGGTTTGCCGTGATTTCAGCCACCATAACGCTGTTGGAAATGCCCAACAGCGAATAGCGCGAGCAACCCTCCAGAAGGTCCACCAACTCGTGGACCATCACATCGATCGAGGCCAGGGTTTCGACCAGAAAAACCGCCAGGGTTTCGGTCGTGGCCTCTGGGTCCACGGAAAACAGGGTGCTGCAGGTTCGCGGGGTGGCTTTGATGTCGGCAATCGACGGGAAGTGGAAGTTGAGGGCGCGCTCGGCGGCCTCGTTGAGCTTCTTTGAATCGGGTTCGTACGGGGAGACCGGATCGGTGTCCGGTGGGTTGGGCGTTACCTTGAACATATCTTAGGTTCCTAATGGTGTGCCAACCCTCCTGCTGCTAAACGAAGAGGGTGGCAGCTGCACGCAGGTTAGCAGACCGGGAAACCTAAGAAGCCGGCGCGCCCAAGGGCGCCCTGCGCACAGCTACCATCAAAATGCAGGCGCAAACCTGACTGACAGAAGCGTAGTACGACTTAGGTTGTTCACGGGCTGCTAAACCCGATCACTGATGGGCAGTGACACGAATCAAATTACCGAGTGACCCCAAGGCGCACAAGCCGGCGGATTCTGGCGCAGCTGTAGGCAACGGCGCAAGGTTTTGTAGCTTTCAGGACGTAACCTTGAGGTCGTTTAAACAAATCCCAATCCGTGATGTTTAATGGGCGCGCACCGCCTCCTACAACGCAAAGAGTATAACTCCAGAGTTAACTTTCATTTAATGGGAGTTTCGCGCCATTCGTTCATTATTCAGTTTTATTAACTCTTCAGGATCGACCTTTTCCAGTCCATAAAAAGCCATATCATTAAAGCCTTCTGACATGTGTTTTGCCAGCCCGCCAAAATAGCTTTTACCCAAAGGTTTCAATAGAGAATATTTTTCGACGTAATATTTTAGATCTGCACCGTAAGGGCCAAGACAATTTATTTGCAGTAGTGCCATCTCCGACTCACTAAGCTGCGCCCGCACGATGTTAGTGTAATTTCTTTTGCGCCGGTAATTCGCGAAAAACCCATTATCACCCCTGGCAAGGGCGCTAAAGCTAATGATGTCTATTGGTAGATCTTGACTATCATCTATCATTTTCATAATCCAGTATAGATTTCGAAAATAATGACCAGTCGAACTGACTCTCTCCTTGCAAAACTTTGAAATTTCGTTTTGTAACTCTGTGCCGGTCAGTAGCTCTGTATTAAGGTTTCCTCTCTTGTAAGCATTGGTTTCTTTAAAGCTTCTCACAATTACATTAATTGCATCTCGCCCTTCGCGACCAGCGCTAATTCCACCCGCCGACTTGATGTCCGCAAGTATCTTCGCATGCACGTCCAGCATACCGAACAGCGTCGACTCGAACATCTGTCTAGAATACACAGCTGTTTGCTGTCTTTGCTCTTGTGTTGCCATTTTGGCCTCTAGCTGGGCAGCCTTCATCTCTACTCGCTGTAAAGCCATGGTTTTTAGAACCGCCATCAATGCTAGAAAACTCAATAGAGGATTTAAAAATCCACCTGCAAAATCACCTAGCTGCCCCCAATAGCTCGCGGTGTCGTGATTGACGACCGCTAAGTTAGGGATATCAACGGCCTTGAAAAAATGTAGATATAGAGCACCAAACACGCCACCGCATGCAACGACCGCAAGGAGTGCCACACCAACAAAGAAGCGATTTTCCTTTATGTATTCAATAAGCGACTCTAAAGCACTCTCACAATACCAGTAAGCATTTCGAAACGACATAAGTGCTCCATAACATCCGCAGAAATATCCCGCCAATCCTGTGCTGCCTATTAGGGTTGTAAAATCGGTGACTGGCGCCTCCGAATGATGGCATATTGCCAATTGTGCCGGCAACATCTGGCTACTTGCCGTTCCATCCTACTGCTATCCCAGGTCGTCATCTGTGTTGATCGGGCTACCAGCCTTGGGTAACGCTCTAGTACGCTCAAAACCGATCATGATGAAAAGAACTGGTGCGGTACTGTCGAGAAAGCTCGAAAAAGTGCTGCAAAGGCTTTATAAAATGAGCTCACGCGTATTTATAGGGAGATTCACCATGCCGATTGAAGGTTTCCGCTCTGAATGGCTCACCGTTGGCAAGCACCGTGTTCACCTGGAAGCCCGAGCAAGCTTCCCGGATGACGACCACAAATTTATCGCCACCGTAGCTGCCAAGACCATTGACCACCACAGCACGCAAGCCCGTTTAGTCAGAGTTTATTTCGATGACAAGGCATGCATTTATGCCGTCGACATAGCCACGACGGAAGAAGCGGACAAGGCATTGGAACCGCGAATTACTGAGATCCTGCAATCCATCTTTGATTCCGGCAACTACTACTGTGACGTTGCCGTGGTCGATAAAGGTGATGAGTCATCCGATCATTACCACCATATGGAACACCTGAGTGTGGCCGTCGGTATCGCAACTGATCGTTGGGCCAAGGCACCAAAGTAGCGTTCTCTTTTTAAGCGGCTCGGAATGGGCCGCTTTTTTTACGTCGGACAGAGGGATTACGCCAAATGAATCACTCCATGAACAAAATGGAGGAGGAAGTAGTTTATCTACTCGCGGTGATTGAGCTCATTCGGTCAATGGTCAACTACGAGATCATGAAGGTGGTGGGAGAAGGAGACCATACGAACGTCGTGTTCAAAACAATGACGCACAAACAGTTCTTCGCTATCGCACTGGTGGACTTTCTTTCCCCAACAGATTCGAGGGCTCCTGTACCTGCGAAGCGCTACCTAGCCGCATTGAGAGCCGTGGCTAGAGAGCCGAGCTTCGATGTGAACGGGTCAGTGCAAGATCTTGAAGACGCAGTAAGCACTTTTACCGATTGGCTAAACACAGAAGCCACCGTCGATTTCTGGTTGCCCTCGATAAACCGTCAAGTCGAGCTTCGCGTTCCCAGATACATGCTTTTAAAGATCGACGGGAACATTTCAAAGCACAACTTTTTACGTTCCGTCGATGTCGCTAATGAGTTGCAGGGGCACTTGAGTAAGGCTGGTGTGCACGTCGAACTGTACCAAGCAATGTTGGCCCAGCAAGAAATTTACGACATCATTCATGATGATTTCAGTGCTTATCATGCAAGCACGATCGCGGAATTTCTAAATGGCCTCTATTGGGGGATACAGAACTATCTGGATCCTGAGTACTCACGCAGCTTTACGCCAGAGGGAGGCGACTTACCGAGGTACAGTTTCCAATACCCAACAGCACTTGAAGATCCCTATGCCAAAACCTGCTATTGGAACCTAATGAATCATGTTCGCTCCGGGCCGATATTCGAGCCATTTACAGTAACTCGCCACCTCAAGGGAAAGTACTAAGCGAGCCTTGCCGAAATGACGTTTTCCACACCTATGCCAGCTTAATGACGGCATTGGAAATTGATAAATAGGATCATCAAAATGGAGTTTCCCAACCTCAACTGGGGATCGGTAGCCGATTGGGCAGCGGCGTTCGGATCAGTATTCGCGGCACTTGTGGCTCTCCATCTAGGGAGGCAAGCAGGGCAAATCAAGCTTTCAGCTTTTTGTGGTATCAGAGTAATGGTTTCAGGAAGGGAACAAGCTCGCCTTGCCTCAATCATGGTCACAAATACAGGGGATAGGCCAGTACGAATCTCGACTATAGGCCTAAGCCACGGACTGTTTAAAAAGTCCCACGGTATAATCAAGATTGGGGCGCCTACAGAGTTTTGTGAAAGCCTGCTACGCGTCTTAAATGACGGTGACCAGGCTCACTTTGGTTTTCCCATGAATTCTGAACCGAATTGGATCGACCATCAGGGAAAAGATTTTCGAAACTGGATCGATCTCGCGACCTTCCGCGTGACGATTTATTGCACGAACGGGCAGAGTATGAAGATCAAACCAGAGCGCACATTACTCGACGAAATTAGGACGAGGATGAAGCAGAACAAAGCGATATCGCGTGCATGAAGTAGTTTCGAATAACACGATACCAGGCTGCAAGAATCGACCAAGAATAGTCCACTGCATCAGGAGGATGGATTGCCAAGCTTCTATTCAGAGAGAACCGCCGAATACGCTCTAGCCCCGAAGTTTGTTGAGCTCCTCAAGCCCTTGGGTTCGGTAGTTCCAATGTTTTTTTCAGGGAAGCGAGAGGATACGCATGTGGCCTTCGATTCCTTGGCTGGGGAGAGCTTCCATCTGATCGCCTTCTTTGCGCGGCGGCCAAAAATCAACAGAGCTGAGAGTCGTTGCATCGAAGGAAAAATCAACAGAAGACTTTTTCGAGTGGCCCGGTGTGCATCAGAGCTAGGCATCCCAACCTTCTGCGGAATCTCCCTGACTAATAACATCTTCGATCAGGTTCACGCGGAGTCACTCTGGTTCGATATCAGCGAACTACACAGTGAAGAGGACGTGCGTTTTTTCTGTGAGGTCAGTGGAGAGCTCACACTTGGCAGGTTCCAGGGTCAGATACAGCCAGCAAACCATTCAGCAATTCTTTCCAAGGTTTCCAAAAGTCGCATCCTAGACTGGGCAGAAGTGACGTACATCATGCGCGAGCTCCCCCATCTCGCCGATGACTCGGTACCTAGTGGCTTCATGTTCCTCTCCCAAACATGGCGCCTGAGACCGGTCTATTTCGCGATTCGGATACCGGCGCGCCCCGAGAGCGCCCTGCGCATAGCGCGCCATGAAGTGCAGGCATGAAATGACCTAAGTGTTTTTAGGTTGCCCGTGCAGGAGCAGCGGGCTGCTGTAGAATTAAGTCGCGCCCTCATTGCGAGCCTTTTCAGCACCCCAACTTTCCATCTTTGGTGATCTACATGAACGAGCCTACTTCCATCAAGTGACTCATAATGTCATCGCTAACATGCAAAGGTAGTGCATAGCGTTTGTAAATTTTACGTTCAACAGGGAAGTCTGCGGGTACCATTCTTGAATACTTTATCTTTGGGGATGTTTCATTTAAGCACGGTATCTCAATGGTTTTGTAAACAAGACTCTCTAGACCATCTGAAATCTGGGGTGGAAACATTAAATAAGAGCCAATGTTATCTAGAAGCTCTTCGTAGTTTGTGTAAAGATTAAACCATGCGAGATCGCGAAACTCTCCATCATGCTTTACTGAAACCAGTGGAATTTTGCTGGAGTTAAAATATTTTGTGAAAATCAGTTCATCCACTATAGGAACCCCATCAATAGGAAAACCCGAATGGATTTTATTGCTATTCAGTACAACTGGAATAACTTTATATGGAATGTCATTACTGTATGACCAGCCTAAAATATCAAATATTTCTTTAATATTTTTCGTAAAAAAAGCCACCTTCCTTTTTGCTTGCTCAGCAGCTCCCTTCAGTGTCGTATATGTGCGAAAATAAGATATTGATGAGTCTGTAGTTACAATTGATTTGATCTCCCCAATTACAATCACACGACCTAAATTCAATATCAAATCGATCTCTTCTTCTGCTCCTGCCTTTAACTTCAACCGCTTCGATAATGCCGGTATTGGTTGAGGGATGAATACGTTCGAACGAAGACTTTTGTTTATTTCATTTAATAATACTCCCTCATAATGCGTGCCTTTAGTTGTTAATTCCACCTTGAGTTCGGCAAGCCAATGCTCAACTACTCGGACTAATACCGGACTTGACAACGCGCTTGTCAAAAAAACCAACTTATTATTTGATGTTTCTAAAATCGGATGACTCCATAGATCCCCGGTCTGACCGCGGAAAATTATAAAATCAAGGATTGATTCAGTTTTGGAGTATGCAAGCCCCGACGCCTTCATCACTGCCAGTAGTAAATCCTGCTTGCTAGATCTGGAACAAAATTCTTTGAGCTTGTTATGAGTATATACACTAGTATCTAGCGGATACCTTTTTTCATATTGCTTAGCTACCAATACAAGCAATCTAAAAACGCTTAACGCTTCCTTTATCGAAAACCCCTCAGACAATTGAGACTCGATAAGATCCTTTGGAAAGTCGTCATCCAAAAACAAAATAGTACCTTGTATTTTTGAATTAAAAAACCTAAGTTCATCTGGGGCTTGTTTTAACGTGGAGATTTTAAATGATTTTCTTTTTCCGGATCCAATTGGAATAATGTAAGTATCACTATCTCTGAGTCCAACTATAGCTGGGCTTTGATGGATTATCATCGACTGCATGCCGAGTCTGTTTTTTCGAATACTTGTAAGCTCATATGACACCTCTCTTTCAGTAGAGAGCTGGCGAACCTCATACACGCGATGAATTGGGTCACAAGTGACAAACTCATAGTCGCCCCATAAGAGCGCCTTCCAATATTGATCATATATTCCATATAGCTGAGAAAGGTCAGCTTCCATGCCGGTGAACTCCAGTATGGACACAGGAAACTTACCAGCCTGAATCGCCGACCCGTCTTTGATTCCCTTAACGCACCCTTTGATAGCGAGGTCAAAGCCATCAACAGCACCATGAACAATCTCTTCTAAGGAAATCTCAGCGCCGAACCTATTTGCTTTGCTCGATATACTGTGAATGCTTTGCCCAGGTCTGAAATTTGTCTGATCAAAGTTTTTTACTATCGCTATATCTCGATTGGATATTGCGCACAAAAGCTCAACATATGACTTGCGAGATATAGCAGGAGCCTTTTCCTTATAAATAGAATTGAGCGACTCTCTGATCTCACTGAAAAGTGTATGAAGAACTTCACCTGCTTCAAAGAAATTTTGTTCATCCTGACTACTGGCCTGCTCAACTATCCACGCATTCCGCCATGATTCCAGTGTGAATTTCCGATCCGTAGGACCCAAAATGGCTTTGGCTCTGACTTTTTCTTTAAAGCTTGGCAATTGAGTTAACTCTCGTTATGGCTTTATTGGTTTATTAACAGACACTGAAGATCCTTGGAAATCCTAGCAGCGTCACAGGTCGGATAAGGGACTGTCAGTCCTAGGGGTGATAGATCGAAAGGTCTTAAGCATGAGTCACCATACAGTCAGGTAAAACCCTTCATGATTTTATGGGAGCTCTATCGACTTATTTTAGGTAACAGCACTGCTTTTTTACCGGCAACAATCAGTCCGTTGCTTTCCCTGTAAATCATGTTCACCCCCATTTCCTAGAGCCAGCACTTCAGCCTAGACAAAAATTGGAGCCTAAGCGCAGGCGACCTAGAAGCCACGAGCGACGGCATAACGCATCTCGACTCCCATTCGAGCAAAGAACCCCGCGTAAATGCTTTATAAATCCAGCCAGCCGTGTTGTGAAGCGTTATCGCCCATCGTCAACACTAGTCCACCACATTTCCAATTGGTCGACTCATCAACGCCATACCGAATTTCGCTTCACACTCCCATCCAAACCCTTTAAACCTGATTAAAAGCCCAACACTACCCAGCACCCGAAACTGTGCGCATCCCCATCACCCAGCGCACCGCCATGAAACCCCTCCACATCTTCAAACCCGGCACCCACACCGCCATGTGCGGCACCAGCTTCAACTTCACCGAATCCGACCTAACCGCCACCGTCGCCGCCTACAACCCATCGCTCCACGAAGCCCCCATGGTCATCGGCCATCCCCAGCACGACGCCCCAGCCGCCGGCTGGATCAAATCCCTATCCGCCACCGCCCAAGGCCTAATCGCCGAACCCCAACAAGTCGACGCCACCTTCGCCGAGCAAATCGCCAAAGGCAGCTATAAAAAAATCTCCGCCTCCTTCTACCACCCAGACGCCGCCAACAACCCCGTGCCCGGCGTCTACTACCTGCGCCACGTCGGCTTCCTCGGCGCGCAACCGCCGTCGGTAAAAGGCCTACGCCCCATCGAACTGGCCGACGACGAACAAGGCGTCATCGAATTCAGCGACCACGGCCGCTACCTCAGCGCCGACCTCTGGCGCCGCTTCCGCGAATGGCTCATCGGCCAGTTCAACAAAGACACCGCCGACCAGGTCGCGCCTTCGTGGGCCATCGACAGCCTCGCCGAAACCGCCCGCCAGCCAGAACAGCCCCTGCAAACCGCCTTCTGTGAACCCACCCAAACCACACAGGTCACCCACATGCCCGAGCAAGATACCGCCGCCCTGGAGGCAGAAAACAAGCGCCTGAAAGCAGACATCGCCAAGCGTGATAACGCGGCTCGCATGGCCGCGCAAAGCGCCATTCACACCGCCAGCGTCGACTATGCCGAGAAGCTGGTGGCGGCAGGCATGAAGCCCGTTCACGCACCAGCAGTCATCGCTGCACTGGACTACGCCGAGTCCAGTCAATCGCCGTTGGAGTTCGGCGAAGACGACGCCCGCCAGCCCTTGAGCGAAGGCCTAAAAGCCATCTTCAGCGACCTGGCCGGCACCATCAGCTTCGCCGAAGTCGCCACCAAATCCCGCGCTGACGACACCACCAAACCCGCCACCAACCCCTTACTCGCCGACGCCGAAGCCCGCGCCCAACGATAGGAACCCCCATGGCCACCTTCACCCAACCCAAAGACCTGGGCGACTTGCTGCTGGTCGAAGTCAGCCCCGGCTGGACCCGATCCAAGGCCACGCTGCTGGCCGGCACCGACTACCCGCTAGGGCAAGTGCTCGCCAAAGTCGCCGGCAAATACCAACGGCTCGATCCAGCAGGCACCAGTGCCGCCAAGAAAGCCGCCGCCGTACTGGCCGAACCCATCGACGCCACCGCAGGCGACCAGCCAGGCGTCGTCATCGCCCGCGGCGCCGTCCTCGCGCTGGCCGAACTCGCGTGGCCCGCCGGCATCACCGAAGCCCAAAAAACCACCGCCCTCGACGAACTCAACACCTTGGGCATCGTCGCCCGCGCCACCCTCTAATCAGGAGCCCACCATGAACCTGCAAGACCTGTTCAGCGTCGCCAACCTTACCGCCGCCGTGAACAAACTCCCGGTCATGCCCGGCAAGGTCGGCGCCATGGGGCTGTTCGACGAAAAAGGCGTCACCAGCACCACTGTCATCATCGACGAACGCGAAGGCCGGCTGGTGCTCGTGCCCAACACCTCACGCAACGACGACCCGGCGCCCATCAAAGGCAACAAACGCAAACGCCGCACCTTCGAAACCCTGCACCTCCCCATCAACCGGCCGCTGCTGCCCAGCCAGCTGCAAGGCATCGCCGCGTTCGGCCAGGAAAGCGCCACCACGCCCATCGCCACCGTCATCAACGACCACCTGCAAGACCTCAAAAACAGCATCGAAGCCACCCGCGAGTTTCAGCGCGTCGGTGCACTGCGCGGTCAACTGCTCGACGCCGACGGCTCGCTGATGTTCGACCTGTTTGACGAATTCGACGTCAAACAGAAGAAGGTCACCGTGCTGCTCGGCAACCCCGACACCAATGTGCGCAAGGCCTGTCTCGACGCCAAACGCCACGCCGAATCTAAACTCGGTGGCGTCATGGTCACCGGCTTCCGCGCCTTCTGTGGGCCGGACTGGTTCGACGCCTTCACCGACCACGCCAACGTCAAAGCCGCCTTCGCCAACTACCAGGAAGCCCAAGACCGCCTCGGCGGCGACCTGCGCACTGGCTTCACCTTCGGCGGCATCGAATTCATCGAATTCATCGAATACGACGTCACCGTCAGCGGCCAGCGCTTCATCCCGGCCGACATCGCCCAGGTCTTTCCCATGGCCCGCGGCGTGTTCCGCCTGTTCAACGCCCCGGCCAACTACAACGAAACCGTCAACACCCTGGGCCAGCCGTTCTACAGCAAGGCCGAGCCGCGCAAAATGGGCAAAGGCTGGGACCTCGAAGCCCAAGCCAACCCCTTGGCCATGTGCTTGTTCCCCGAAGCGCTGGTTGAGCTGAAGGCGGGCTGACCCATGCGCTATTGCACCCGTGCCGACCTCAGCCACGCCATCCCACAGATGACGCTCATTCAACTCTCCAACGACGACCCGGTCGCCACGCAGCCCAACGAAAGCGTCATCGACGACGGTGTGCGCCACGCGCAAGAGCTGGTCGATGGCTACCTGCGCGGGCGCTACCACCTGCCACTCGACCCAGTACCCACCATGTTGCGTGATGCCGTGGTCTACCTGGCACGGCACTGGCTGTACCAGCGCCGCCCCGAAGGCGCATTACCCGATGCTGTAAAGGACAGCCGCAAAGACACTCTCAAGCTCTTGGAAAACATCCGCGACGGCGTTGTCACTTTAGGCCTGCCCACCGGCCACGCCGCGCCGGAACCGGGCGAGATCCGCGTGCGCTCACGCCCTCAACAATTCAGCGCCGACACGTGGGAACGCTACTGATGACCCAGGTGATCCCTAAAACCCAAACCGAGCAACTGATGGACGCCGTGCTCGCAAAACTGCAGCACGACGTCGGCCACGAACTGATGGTCGAGCTGTTCCCCGAAAACCCGTTGCAGTACCGCCTCAACCACCCACGCGGTGCCGTCTTGCTGGCCTACGGCAAGTCCACCTTTGGCGTCTCGGAGAGCACCGATGCGACCTTTCAAGCCCGCAACGTGGTACTGCGCCTCACGCTGATCTTTCGCCAGCTCAACGGCACCGCCGGCGTAATCAGCTACCTGGACCGCATCCGCGCCTGCCTCACGGGGTGGTATCCGCCAAACGCTGATCAGGCCTGTCGCCCTCTGTCCGAGCAGTTCATCGGTCACCAAAACGGCGTGTGGCAGTACGCCCAGGACTTCGCCACCCGCACCACGCAACTGCAATTTATGGCCCCGGACCACGGGCCGCTGCTTAAACACGCTGCATTCGAGGAACACCCATGAACCTGACCCGTTATCGCTACACCGGCCCCCAAAGTGCCGCCTCCTTGAACGTGGGCGACACCGCCGAGCCACTCGACGTCCAGCTGCTGCCAAACAAGCCCGTCGAACTGCCGGCCGATCACGAATACACCGTCGTGCTGCTAGCGCTCAAACACCTGACACCGCTACCGGCCCACACAAAGCCGGCCAACAAAACTGCTGTCGCGTCTCTAAAACCAGAGTAGGAATAAACGCCCATGCCAGCCAACTATTTGCACGGCATAGAAACCACCGAAGTCGAGCGCGGGCCTCGTCCTGTTCGGGTAGTCAAATCGGCGGTCATCGCCCTGGTCGGCACCGCGCCGGTCGGGCCCGTCAATGAACTCACCTTGTGCCTGAACGACACCCACGCCGCCCAGTTCGGCGCGCACCAAAGCGGCTTCAGCATCCCCGAAGCGCTGCAGGGCATCTACGACTTCGGCGCTGGTACCGTGCTGGTCGTCAACGTGCTCGACCCGGCGATCCACAACGCCAAGGTCACCGACCAACCCCAACAGTTCGCCGACAACGACCTGTTGCAGCTGGCGCACGGCGCGCTGCAAACCCTGCAACTAAAGTCCGCCGACGGGTCAGTCACCCATGGGCTAGGCACCGACTACACCGTCAACATGCACACCGGCCACATCAGGCGCCTGGCCACCGGCAGCATCGCCGCCAATGCCCAGATCA
>Ga0207713_1000843_pt1 | contig 28206 bp, 28 predicted proteins | sample KBSS64metaG_FD_184404 | JGI IMG/M metagenome (GOLD analysis project Ga0207713, IMG submission 184404) | Switchgrass rhizosphere microbial communities from Kellogg Biological Station, Michigan, USA - KBS S6-4 metaG (SPAdes) (version 2) | ecosystem: Host-associated > Plants > Roots > Rhizosphere >... | reverse complement strand
ACGTCGACCCGGGCACCATGAGCCCGTTCCAGCACGGTGAAGTGTTCGTCACCCACGACGGCGCCGAGACCGACCTGGACCTGGGCCACTACGAGCGGTTCATCCGCACGACCATGACCCAGAACAACAACTTCACCACCGGCCGTGTCTACGAACACGTCCTGCGCAAAGAGCGCCGTGGTGATTACCTGGGCGCCACCATTCAGGTGATCCCGCACATCACCGACGAAATCAAGCGCCGGATCATCAAGGGCGCCGGCGATGCCGACGTGGCCATGGTCGAGATCGGTGGCACCGTGGGTGATATCGAGTCCCAGCCGTTCCTCGAAGCGATCCGTCAATTGCGTTTCGAAGTCGGCGCCAAGCGCGCGATGCTGATGCACCTGACACTGGTGCCGTACATCGCCACTGCCGGCGAAACCAAAACCAAGCCAACCCAGCACTCGGTCAAGGAACTGCGTTCCATCGGCCTGCAGCCTGACGTGCTGGTCTGCCGTTCCGATCACCCGATCGACATCTCCTCGCGTCGCAAGATCGCTCAGTTCACCAACGTTGAAGAACGTGCGGTGATTGCGCTGGAAGACGCCGACACCATCTACAAGATCCCGGGCATTCTGCACTCCCAGGGCCTGGATGATTTCGTTGTCGAGCGTTTCGGCCTGCAATGTGGCGGCGCCGATCTGTCCGAGTGGGAAGCCGTGGTCGACGCCAAGCTCAACCCTGAGCATGAAGTCACCATCGCGATGGTCGGCAAATACATGGAACTGCTGGACGCCTACAAGTCGCTGATCGAAGCGATGAGTCACGCCGGCATCAGCAACCGCACCAAGGTCAACCTGCGCTACATCGACTCCGAAGACATCGAAAACCAGGGCACTGCGCTGCTGGAAGGTGTCGACGCGATTCTGGTACCTGGTGGCTTCGGTCTGCGAGGCGTGGAAGGCAAGATCACTGCCGTTCAATTCGCTCGCGAAAACAAGGTTCCGTACCTGGGCATCTGCCTGGGCATGCAAGTGGCCGTGATCGAGTTCGCTCGTAACGTGCTGGGCTGGAAAGACGCCAACTCCACCGAGTTCGATCGTGCCAGCGGTCATCCGGTCGTGGGTCTGATCACCGAGTGGGAAGATGCCACCGGCGCCGTCGAAACCCGTACCGAATCGTCCGATCTGGGCGGCACCATGCGCCTTGGCGCTCAGGATTGCCTGCTGGAATCGGGTTCCCTGGTGCACGATTGCTACGCCAAGGACGTGATTGTCGAGCGTCACCGTCACCGCTACGAAGTGAACAACAACCTGCTGCCGCAAATCATGGAAGCCGGTCTGAAAGTCACTGGTCGTTCCGGTGATGGCGCCTTGGTAGAAGTGGTTGAAGCCCCGGATCATCCATGGTTCGTCGCTTGCCAGTTCCACCCTGAGTTCACCTCGACACCACGCGACGGTCACCCGTTGTTCAGCGGTTTCGTTAAAGCAGCTTTGGTTCAACACCAGAAGAAGGCGTAAATCCGATGGCCCAGAAGATCATCCGCGTAGGCGATATCGAGATTGCCAACGACAAGCCAATGGTGCTTTTCGGTGGCATGAACGTGCTGGAAAGCCGCGACATGGCGATGCAGGTCTGCGAAGAATACGTAAAGGTCACCCAGAAACTCGGTATCCCTTACGTGTTCAAGGCCAGCTTCGACAAGGCCAACCGTTCCTCCGTGACCTCTTACCGTGGCCCCGGCCTGGAAGAGGGCATGCGGATTTTCCAGGACATCAAGCAAGCGTTCGGCGTGCCGATCATCACCGACGTCCACGAGCCTGATCAGGCCGCGGTCGTCGCTGAAGTCTGCGATATCATCCAGCTGCCGGCCTTCTTGTCGCGCCAGACCGACCTGGTGGTCGCGATGGCCAAGACCGGTGCGGTGATCAACATCAAGAAAGCCCAGTTTCTCGCGCCTCAGGAAATGAAACATATCCTGAGCAAATGCGTGGAAGCGGGTAACGATCAGTTGATCCTCTGCGAACGCGGTTCGAGCTTCGGCTACAACAACCTGGTCGTCGACATGCTCGGCTTCGGCATCATGAAGCAGTTCGAATACCCGGTGTTCTTCGACGTGACTCACGCGCTGCAAATGCCCGGTGGTCGCTCCGATTCCGCCGGCGGTCGCCGTGCTCAGGTCCTCGATCTGGCCAAGGCTGGCATGAGCCAGTCGCTGGCCGGTCTGTTCCTTGAAGCGCATCCGGACCCGGACAACGCCAAATGCGATGGCCCTTGCGCCTTGCGTCTGGACAAACTGGAGCCATTCCTGGCCCAGCTCAAAGCTTTGGACGAACTGGTGAAGAGTTTTCCGACGGTAGAAACCGCGTAATCCTCATTTCTCCGGTAAAGTACCGCACGAATTAATGCTCAGGCCCTCGGGTCTGAGCCTTATCGTCCGCAAGTCTGCCCGCTGCACATTACTTGCCGGCGATACAAGATTTCCTTCAGCTGCGTCGTTTTCGTCAACTTTGGAGTGTTTACAACAATGGCAAAAATCGTCGACATCAAAGGTCGTGAAGTTCTCGACTCCCGTGGCAACCCCACCGTGGAAGCGGACGTGCTTCTCGATAACGGCATCATCGGCAGTGCTTGCGCGCCGTCCGGTGCTTCCACTGGCTCGCGTGAAGCGCTCGAGCTGCGTGATGGCGACAAGAGCCGTTACCTGGGCAAGGGCGTACTCAAAGCCGTCGCCAACATCAACGGTCCGATCCGCGACCTGTTGCTGGGTACAGACCCAAGCGACCAGAAAGCGCTGGATCACGCGATGATCAAGCTCGACGGTACTGAAAACAAAGGTTCCCTGGGCGCCAACGCGATCCTCGCCGTTTCCCTGGCAGCCGCCAAGGCCGCCGCACAGGACCAGGACCTGCCGCTGTACGCGCACATCGCCAACCTGAACGGCACCCCGGGTGTTTACTCGATGCCGGTTCCGATGATGAACATCATCAACGGTGGCGAGCACGCCGATAACAACGTCGACATCCAGGAATTCATGGTTCAGCCAGTAGGCGCCAAGTCTTTCTCGGAAGGTCTGCGCATGGGCACCGAGATTTTCCATCACCTGAAAGCTGTTCTGAAGGCCCGTGGCCTGAGCACTGCAGTGGGTGACGAAGGTGGTTTCGCACCGAACCTGGCCTCCAACGAAGACGCTTTGAAAGTGATCTCCGAAGCCGTGGCCAACGCCGGTTACAAGCTGGGCACCGACGTGACCCTGGCGCTGGACTGCGCTGCCAGCGAATTCTACGAAGACGGTAAATACAACCTGTCCGGCGAAGGCCAGGTGTTCACCGCTGAAGGTTTCGCTGACTACCTGAAAGGCTTGACCGAGCGTTACCCGATCATCTCGATCGAAGACGGTCTGGACGAGTCCGACTGGGCTGGCTGGAAAATCCTCACCGACAAGATCGGCGAGAAAACTCAGCTGGTGGGCGACGACCTGTTCGTGACCAACACCAAGATCCTGAAAGAAGGCATCGATAAAAAGATCGCCAACTCGATCCTGATCAAGTTCAACCAGATCGGCACCCTGACCGAAACCCTGGAAGCCATCCAGATGGCCAAGGCTGCTGGTTACACCGCCGTGATCTCGCACCGCTCCGGCGAAACCGAAGATTCGACCATTGCCGACCTGGCTGTGGGCACCGCGGCTGGCCAGATCAAAACCGGCTCCCTGTGCCGTTCGGACCGTGTTTCCAAGTACAACCAACTGCTGCGTATCGAAGAGCAGTTGAATGGCAAAGCCAAGTACAACGGTCGCAGCGAATTCCGCGGTTAATCGTTAATTGGTAAAAAGACACCGGATTGTGTCGGAAAAATCGCTACAGCGATGGATTTGCCACTAATCTGATGCCTTATAAGCACAAGCCTGGGTCTTCCAGGCTTCGTGCTATCAGAAGCTTCAAAGTTTTGGCATGGCTGTCTTTTTTCACTGGATACCTGATATTCGATGCGCAGTCCCAATTGGTTGTTCCTCGTGTTGCTCCTGCTGCTGGCTGGCCTGCAGTACCGCCTGTGGGTGGGTAATGGCAGTCTGGCGCAAGTGGCCGAACTGACTCAGCAGATCGCAGATCAACACGCTGAGAACGAGGGGCTGCTTGAGCGTAATCGAGTGATGGACGCTGAAGTCAGTGAATTGAAAAAGGGCATGGAGACCGTTGAAGAGCGGGCTCGTCATGAGTTGGGCATGGTCAAGGACGGTGAAACCCTTTACCAGTTGGCTCAATGAACCCCTCGTTACCAGCCTTCTGGGCTGTAATTCCTGCCGCGGGCGTCGGTGCCCGTATGGCCGCGGACCGTCCCAAGCAATACTTGCAACTGGGCGGGCGCACTATTCTCGAACACAGCCTCGGCTGTTTCCTTGATCATCCTTCCCTGAAAGGGTTGGTGGTCAGTCTTGCTGTTGATGATCCTTATTGGCCGAATCTGGCGTGTGCTTGCGATCCGCGAATTCAGCGGGTTGAAGGTGGCTCCGAGCGTTCCGGGTCGGTACTCAATGCGTTACTGCATTTGCATGCGCAAGGCGCCGACGATGAGGATTGGGTGTTGGTTCACGATGCCGCGCGGCCGAATCTGAGCCGTGATGATCTGGACAAGTTGCTGGGTGAACTCGCAGATGATCCGGTTGGCGGACTGCTGGCGGTTCCGGCACGCGATACCCTCAAGCGGGTCGACAAGCACGGTCGCGTGGTCGAAACCGTGGATCGCAGTGTGATCTGGCAAGCCTATACGCCGCAGATGTTTCGCCTAGGGGCGTTGCATCGGGCGTTGGCCGACAGTCTGGTGGCCGATGCGGTCATCACTGACGAAGCTTCGGCGATGGAGTGGGCGGGTCTGGCGCCGCGCCTGATCGAAGGCCGGTCCGACAACCTCAAGGTTACGCGCCCCGAAGACCTGGAATGGTTGCGCCAGCGTTGGGCTAATCGCCGCTGAATGATTCGTTGACTGTTCTGCCGCCATCGCGAGCAGGCTCGCTCCCACAGTGTTTTGCGTTGCCCGGCTTTTCGGTGTTCGCCAGCGCCCCCTGTGGGAGCGGGCTTGCTCGCGAAAGCGGTATCTCAGCCAATAAAACTGGCACTGAAAACATACTTTAGCTCCGATACTCCGGCCGCTCAGCCAATCCTTCCTTCAAATAATCCACCAGCTTGCGCACCTTCGGCGACAAATGTCGCTGCTGTGGATAAAGCGCCCACACGGCGGTGTTCGGCGGTTGGTGAGCTTCCAGCAGCGAAATCAATTCGCCGTTTTTCAGATGCTCCAGCACGTAGTAGTCCGGCAGCTGACACAAGCCCACCCCCTGTAACGCCGCATCCAGCACCGCTTGCCCACTGTTGCAGCGCCAGTTTCCCTGTACTCGCTGGGAAAATTCCCGCCCGTTCTGTTCCAGTTGCCAGATGTCCGAGCTACCGATGAGGCAGTTGTGGCGGCTCAGTTCCGACAAACTATGCGGGCGACCATACCGTTCCAGGTAAGACGGCGATGCGCACAGGTACATGCGTCGTGGCGCCAGGCGTGTCGCTACCAGCCGCGAGTCCTGCAGGCGACCGAGACGGATCGCCAGGTCCAGCCCTTCGTGCACGAGGTCGAGTTGACGATTGCTCAGTTCGATGTCGATGCGCAGTTGCGGATAGAGCCCCATGAAACGGGTTACCAGCGGCACGATGAATCGTTCGCCGTACGCCACGGCGCAGGTCATGCGCAGCATGCCTTTGGGTTCACTGGTCAAGTCACCCACCGCTCGCAGTGCTTCTTCGCGTCCATCCTGCAGGCGCTGGCAATGTTGCAGAAAGGTTTGCCCTGCCTCGGTCAGAGTGACCCGGCGGGTGCTGCGATAAAGCAGTCGCGTCTGAAGGCGCTCTTCGAGGCGTACTATTTGTCGACTGATGTGGGAGGAAGAAACCCCGAGGCGTTCCGCGGCAGCCGTGAACTGACTGCACTCGGCCACGGCGACGAACTCGTCGATACCTTCCCAGCGGTTTTCGGACATCAAGGATTATCCCTGTATGGCAATAATGTTTTGCTTTTGTCCGGATTATTCACCGTCAGGCGGTGTATTACACTCACTGTCTCGTTTTAATTCACTGGAGAATCCACATGATCAAGTCGCGCGCTGCCGTTGCCTTCGAGGCCAAGAAACCCCTCGAGATCGTTGAAGTCGATGTCGCCATGCCCAAGGCCGGCGAAGTCCTGCTGCGTGTGGTTGCCTCCGGTGTCTGCCATACCGACGCCTACACGCTGTCGGGTGCGGACCCGGAAGGTATCTTCCCGTCGATCCTCGGTCACGAAGGTGGCGCGGTGGTCGAGGCTATCGGTGAGGGCGTGACCTCCGTCGCAGTCGGTGATCATGTGATCCCGCTGTACACCCCGGAATGTCGCCAGTGCAAATTCTGTCTGTCGGGTAAAACCAACCTGTGCCAGGCGATTCGCGCGACTCAGGGTAAAGGCCTGATGCCGGATGGCACTTCGCGTTTTTCCTACAAAGGCCAACCCATTTTCCACTACATGGGGACGTCGACGTTCTCCGAGTACACCGTGCTGCCGGAAATCTCCGTCGCCAAAATTCAAAAAGAAGCGCCGCTGGAAAAAGTCTGCCTGCTGGGCTGCGGTGTCACCACCGGCATCGGTGCCGTTCTTAATACCGCCAAGGTAAAACCAGGTGATACCGTCGCCATTTTCGGCCTCGGCGGCATCGGTCTGTCGGCAGTGATAGGCGCCGTCAAAGCCAAGGCTGCGCGGATCATCGCCATCGACATCAACCCGGCCAAGTTCGAGATCGCCAAGCAGTTGGGTGCAACCGATTGTGTGAACCCGAAAGATTTCGATCGTCCGATCCAGGAAGTCATCGTCGACATGACCGATGGCGGCGTCGACTTTTCCTTTGAATGCATCGGTAATGTGCAATTGATGCGTGCCGCACTCGAGTGCTGCCACAAGGGGTGGGGCGAGTCGGTAATCATCGGCGTCGCCGGTGCTGGCCAGGAAATCTCCACGCGTCCATTCCAGCTGGTAACCGGTCGCGTCTGGCGCGGTTCGGCGTTCGGCGGCGTGCGTGGCCGTACCGAGTTGCCAAGCTATGTCGAGATGGCTGAAACCGGCGAAATCCCGCTGGATACGTTCATCACCCATACCATGGGCCTGGAAGATATCAACAAGGCGTTCGACCTGATGCATGAAGGCAAGAGCATCCGTTCCGTCATCCATTTCTGAGGTCGGTCATGAGCCTGGAAAATATCTCCTGTCAGAAAAGCTTCGGCGGCTGGCACAAACGCTATCGACACCGCTCCGATGTGCTCGGCTGCGACATGGTGTTTGCCGTGTACCTGCCGCCGCAAGCGGAGCAGGGCGGCAAGCTGCCGGTGCTGTACTGGTTATCCGGCCTGACCTGCACCGACGAAAACTTCATGCAAAAGGCCGGCGCCATGCGCATGGCCGCCGAGCTGGGGCTGATCATCGTTGCCCCGGACACCAGCCCTCGCGGTCCTGATGTGCCGGGTGATCCGGATGGCGCCTGGGACTTCGGTCTCGGCGCCGGGTTTTATCTGAATGCCACGCAGGAACCCTGGTCGCGGCATTATCGGATGCATGACTATGTCGTGCAGGAATTGCCCGCATTGGTCGAAGCCCATTTCCCGGCCTCAGACAAGCGCGGCATCAGCGGTCATTCCATGGGCGGCCACGGCGCGCTGGTCTGCGCGTTGCGTAATCCGGGACGCTATCAGTCGGTCTCGGCGTTCTCGCCGATCAACAATCCGATGGACTGCCCTTGGGGGCAGAAAGCCTTTTCCCGCTACCTGGGGGAAGACCGATCGAAATGGCGCGAGTGGGATGCCTGCGTCCTGATTGCCGAGGCGAACGAAAAGCTGCCGCTGCTGGTTGACCAAGGTGATCGCGACGATTTCCTGGCCACCCAGCTCAAGCCTGAAGCCTTGCAACAGGCCGCCAAACTGGCCGGTCATCCGCTGACGTTGCGCCTGCAACCCGGCTACGACCACAGCTATTTCTTCATCGCCAGCTTCATAGACGATCACTTACAGCATCACGCGCGCGCCCTAGGCGTGTAATGCAGGTAGAATCACGCCCTGACAAAAATCGGGGCGTTTTTTTATGCGTATTGGCCACGGCTATGATGTGCACCGTTTCGCTGAAGGCGATTTCATTACTCTGGGCGGCGTGCGCATTGCACACGGCTTCGGGCTGCTCGCTCATTCCGACGGTGACGTCCTGCTGCACGCCTTGAGCGATGCCTTGCTCGGCGCCGCTGCGCTGGGTGATATCGGCAAACATTTTCCGGACACCGACCCGACATACAAGGGCGCCGACAGCCGAGTGCTGTTGCGTCACGTCGTCGCACTGATCCACGCCAAGGGCTGGAAAGTCGGCAACGTCGATAACACCATCGTCGCCCAAGCGCCGAAAATGGCCCCGCATATCGAATCGATGCGCGCGCTGATTGCCGCGGATCTTCAAGTTGAGTTGGATCAAGTGAACGTGAAAGCTACCACCACCGAAAAGCTCGGCTTTGTCGGTCGCGAAGAGGGCATTGCCGTGCACTCCGTTGCCTTGTTGCTGCGCGCATGAACGAACTGCAATTGCTCGGCCCGCGGGCCTATGGCGAAGCCCTCGGCACCGCAGTACTGAAAGCCACGGCGGAAGATTTTCAGGTCGATGAAGTCCTCAACATTCCCCTCAGTGGCGACGGCGAGCACTTGTGGATCTGGGTGGAAAAACGCGGTCTGAATACCGAAGAAGCGGCACGACGGATCGCCAAGGCGGCGGGCGTGCCATTGCGCACCGTCAGTTACGCGGGCCTCAAGGATCGTCAGGCGCTGACTCGCCAGTGGTTCAGCGTGCAGCTGCCGGGCAAGGCTGATCCTGATCTGTCGGCGGCGGAAAACGATACGCTGAAGATCCTCAAGACCGGCCGGCACAAACGCAAGCTGCAACGCGGTGCTCACTCGGCCAATGGCTTCACGTTGCGACTGACGCAATTCGCTGGCGACAAAGCGGCGATCGACGAGCGTCTGCAACTGATCGCCAAGCAAGGTATTCCCAATTATTTCGGCGCCCAGCGTTTTGGGTTTGACGGCGGTAACGTGGTCGATGCCCGTGCCTGGGCGGCGCGTAAAGCGTTGCCGGAGCAGCGCAACGTGCGTTCGCGTCTGCTCTCTACGGCGCGCAGTTTTCTGTTTAATCAGGTGTTGGCGGCACGTGTCGCCGATGGCAGCTGGCAGCGTGCCCAGGTTGGCGATCTGCTGGCCTTCACCGACAGTCGCAGCTTCTTTCCGGCAGGTGAGGCCGAGTGCAGCGACCCGCGTCTGGCGATTCTCGATCTGCACCCGACCGGTCCGCAGTGGGGCGAAGGTGACTCGCCGACCACTGGCGCTGTCCATGAACTGGAGCAGGCAATCGCCACTCGCGAAGCGGACTTGCGCGATTGGTTGATTAACGCCGGTATGAGCCACGAACGTCGCATCCTGCGGCTGCCCATTAGTGGGTTGACGTGGCATTATCCCGAGCCTGACATTCTGCAACTGGAATTCGTCCTCCCGGCCGGATGCTTCGCCACCGTATTGGTGCGCGAGCTTGTTGATCTGGTGCCGGTGGGGCAGACGGACAGCCCATGCGTATTCTGATTTCTAACGACGATGGGGTAACCGCACCCGGTCTCGCCGCGCTTTATGCTGCGCTGGCGGATTACACCGAGTGCGTGGTTATCGCCCCGGACCAAGACAAAAGCGGCGCCAGCAGCTCGCTGACGCTCGACCGTCCGTTACACCCGCAAACCCTGGCCAACGGCTTTATCAGCCTCAATGGCACACCGACCGATTGCGTGCACCTGGGCCTCAATGGCTTGCTGGAACGCGAGGCGGACATGGTGGTTTCAGGCATCAACCTGGGCGCCAACCTGGGTGATGACGTGTTGTATTCCGGCACCGTGGCGGCGGCCCTTGAGGGACGTTTCCTGGCGCGTCCTTCGTTTGCCTTTTCGTTGGTCTCACGGCAAGTGGAGAACCTTCCCACAGCCGCGTACTTTGCGCGCAAACTGGTAGAGGCTCACGCGGACCTTGAACTGCCACCGCGTACGGTACTGAACGTGAACATTCCCAATTTGCCGCTGGACCACATCCGCGGTATTCAGCTGACCCGCCTCGGACATCGCGCACGTGCTGCGGCGCCGATGAAAGTGGTCGATCCGCGCGGTAAATCCGGTTACTGGATTGCGGCGGCGGGGGATGCCGAAGACGGCGGCCCGGGCACCGATTTTCATGCGGTGATGCAAGGCTATGTTTCAATCACCCCACTGCAACTGGATCGCACCTTTAATGATGCCTTCAGAAGTCTCGATGGCTGGCTGGAGGGGCTGAACTAATGGCTCGTGAACAAGACGATATTCTGCGTCGTGGCATCGGGATGACCTCACAACGGACCCGTGAGCGCCTTATTCAGCGCCTGTATGAAGAGGGAATTTGCAACGCCAAGGTGCTGGAAGTCATTCGCCGTACACCGCGACACCTGTTCGTCGACGAGGCGCTGGCTCACCGCGCCTACGAAGACACGGCGTTGCCGATCGGCAATAACCAGACCATCTCGCAGCCTTATATGGTGGCTCGCATGAGCGAGTTGCTGCTGGAGGCAGGTCCTCTCGACAAGGTGATGGAAATCGGCACCGGCTCGGGCTATCAGACGGCGGTGTTGTCGCAACTGGTCGAGCGGGTATTTTCCGTCGAACGCATCAAGGTTCTGCAGGACCGGGCCAAGGAACGCCTGGTGGAACTGAACCTGCGCAACGTGGTGTTCCGCTGGGGCGATGGTTGGGAAGGCTGGCCGGCGCTGGCACCTTACAACGGCATTATCGTGACTGCGGTGGCGACCGATGTACCTCAGGCGCTGCTTGATCAATTGGCACCGGGAGGGCGGCTGGTGATCCCGGTCGGATCGGGTGAGGTTCAACAATTGATGCTGATCATCCGGGAAGAACAGGGCTTTTCCAGGCGTGTTCTGGGGGCTGTACGCTTCGTCCCGTTACTCAATGGGCCACTTGCCTGAGCATTTGTTTCAGGGCGCTGAATTCTCTTCGATCGCTCCTGTCTTACAGCGGCATCGATCAGTTAAACGGGATTCATCGTCAGGCAGCAAACGTGTGCGCGAAGCCGTTTCGCTTCATTAAAGGTAAAGGCTGCACGGCCCGTTATACTTGCGACATTTCATGCCGGAACACGGCAATCCACATTTTCAGCCACCACAAAGGGAGCGGCGGGTGAGTCTCACAGTCATTGCGCAGCGAATGGGTAAAACGAGCTTTCAGCGCCTGGTGACTGGCCTTGTCTTGAGCACCTTGCTGGTCGGTTGCTCCAGCAACAAGTCGAGTGATGCACGCGTCGTCGATCGCAACAACGCCGTCGCCCAGCGTCCGGCAGTGACCACGGGTCAATACGTCGTCCGACCTAAAGACACCTTGTTCTCCATTGCCTTTCGCTACGGTTGGGACTACAAAGCCCTCGCGGCACGCAACAACATTCCTACGCCTTATACGATCCATCCGGGTCAGACGATTCGCTTTGACGGTCGCACCGGTTCAACGCCGACGCCGGTGGCCAGCACCACCGATTCAACGCCTTCTTCGTCGCTGAAAACCACGGTTATCCGGCGTCAGGCGAATGGCGCAACCACCAGCACAGCGGTGGTTACACCGTCCGTCGGCAGCAAGCCGACCCCTGCTCCGATGCCTCCTGCCGGTCCGGCCCCGACCGGCTGGGGGTGGCCATCTAATGGCATTCTTATTGGAAAATTCTCTTCAAACGGGAGTTTGAATAAAGGAATTGATATCGCCGGGGATTTGGGACAGCCTGTTTTAGCTGCGTCTGATGGGACGGTGGTATACGCCGGGAGTGGCTTAAGGGGCTACGGCGAATTAGTCATCATCAAACACAGCGATACCTACGTTAGCGCCTACGGACATAACCGCAGGCTGTTGGTTCGGGAGGGGCAGCAGGTCAAGGTCGGACAGACAATTGCCGAAATGGGGTCAACGGGTACAGACCGGGTGAAGCTGCATTTTGAGATTCGCCGACAAGGTAAACCAGTAGATCCGCTGCAATTCCTGCCGCGTCGTTGATCGCTTTCCAGCCTGTTCCGTCGCGTAGAGGGAACAGGTTCCAGCGTTGCCAAGGATAAAGGCGCCGCTTGAGCCTGAGGTCGAACTCACCAAAGGACTATAACAATGGCTCTCAGTAAAGAAGTGCCGGAGTTTGACATCGACGATGAGGTTCTCCTTATGGAGACCGGCATCGGTACGGATTCGATGTCGAATGATGAAGGGGCTGCTCCACCTTCCGTTCGTGCCAAATCCAAACACTCCGCCTCGTTAAAGCAACACAAGTACATTGACTACACGCGTGCGCTCGATGCCACGCAGCTGTACCTCAATGAGATTGGTTTTTCCCCTCTGCTATCCCCCGAAGAAGAAGTTCATTTTGCGCGCTTGTCGCAAAGTGGAGATCCGGCCGGGCGCAAACGCATGATTGAAAGTAACCTGCGGCTGGTGGTGAAAATCGCCCGGCGTTACGTCAATCGTGGTCTGTCGCTACTTGACCTGATCGAAGAGGGCAACCTCGGTCTTATCCGGGCGGTAGAGAAGTTCGACCCCGAACGCGGCTTCCGCTTTTCGACCTACGCGACCTGGTGGATTCGTCAGACCATCGAGCGCGCGATCATGAATCAGACCCGTACCATCCGGTTGCCGATTCATGTGGTCAAAGAGCTCAACGTGTACCTGCGGGCTGCACGGGAGCTGACGCAAAAACTCGATCACGAACCCTCACCCGAAGAAATTGCCAACCTGCTGGAAAAACCAGTGGGCGAGGTCAAGCGCATGCTCGGCCTGAACGAGCGGGTTTCTTCGGTCGACGTCTCGCTGGGTCCGGATTCGGATAAAACCCTGCTGGACACCCTTACCGATGACCGTCCAACCGATCCATGTGAACTGTTGCAGGATGACGACCTGTCCCAGAGCATCGATCAATGGCTCTCGGAGCTGACCGACAAGCAGCGTGAAGTGGTGATACGCCGCTTCGGCCTGCGCGGTCACGAGAGCAGCACGCTTGAAGATGTGGGCCTGGAGATTGGCCTGACCCGTGAGCGGGTCAGACAGATTCAGGTTGAAGGCTTGAAGCGTCTTCGGGAAATTCTCGAGAAGAATGGCCTGTCGAGCGAGTCGCTGTTTCAATAAGTAATTTGCTGGCTGGCATAAAAAACCCCCGACTGGTTCGGGGTTTTTTATTGCCCGGGAAACAGGCTGGGAGTTCCCTCCGTCATCCCTCTGGTTTGTAGTCTCTCGCTGTAAGTTTTTGCTTACTCTTTCGTAAGTGTTCGCTAATTCAATGGGTAGCAGTCGTACATATTCTTACGTGAGATAGAATTAACTAATTGATTTATATGATTATTTTTTCAGGTTAATAACTTGTGACAGGTCATTTCAGCTGTCGGGGGCGATTGCTCTTGGTAGGGAATTCTCTAGTATCTGAACTGTGTCGACGGACAGACACACCCTTCAAGGATGAGGGGGAAGGACATCGCAGGAAGCGATTCATCAGGACGATGAAAAGGAACACAGGGAATAGGGAAAAATGTGGGCGGGTCAAACCGCCCCTTTTTTTGCCTGCAGAAAAGCAAAAAGGCCCGCGAGGGGCCTTTTTGAGAACGCGGGGTAATCAGCGTTCGAGGTCTTTGATCTTGCCTTTGACGCCATCCCACTCTTCGGCATCGGGCAACGATTCTTTCTTCTCGGTGATGTTGGGCCAGATTTCCGCCAGCTCAACGTTCAGCTGAATGAATTGCTGCATGTCTTCCGGGACTTCATCTTCGGAGAAGATGGCCACGGCAGGGCATTCTGGTTCGCACAGTGCGCAGTCGATGCACTCATCCGGGTGAATCACCAGGAAGTTCGGGCCTTCGTAAAAGCAGTCCACCGGACACACTTCTACGCAGTCGGTGTACTTGCACTTGATGCAGTTGTCGGTGACGACGAAGGTCATTTCTATTTTTCTCCTCAGGCGGCGGCAGCGGAGCCCCTTCACGTTGGGGTCGCCAGGTTTGGGAGCGATAGTCTGCTGGTCAGGCTATAAGCCAGCAGCATCCCAAACCGCGCGAGATTCTAACAGCTTGCAGGCAAGTGCGTTAGATCCGTGTCTTTAGTGTATAGAGCATTTCGAGCGCACGACGCGGTGTCATGTCGTCCAGATCAAGTTTTGCCAGATCATCCAGCACCGGATGCGGCAGGCTGGCGAACATGTCGCTTTGCTGCGGTGCAGCCGGTTTGCCTTTGGCGGTCTTGGGAACCTCATGAGGCAGGGCGGTCGCTTCCAGCCGGCCCAGGTGTTCGCGAGCGCGCACGATCACTTCGCTCGGCACACCGGCCAACTGCGCAACCGCAAGGCCGTAGCTCTGGCTGGCAGGCCCTGGCAGCACGTGGTGCAGGAACACGATGCGTTCGTTGTGCTCGGTGGCGTTAAGGTGAACGTTGGCCACCAGCGGCTGGGCTTCCGGCAACACGGTCAGTTCAAAGTAGTGGGTAGCAAACAGCGTATAAGCCCGCAGATGTGCCAGGCGTTCGGCTGCAGCCCACGCCAGGGAGAGACCGTCAAAGGTGCTGGTGCCGCGACCGACTTCGTCCATCAGTACCAGGCTGCGCTCGGTGGCGTTGTGCAGGATGTTCGCGGTTTCGCTCATTTCGACCATGAAGGTCGAGCGCCCGCCGGCCAGGTCATCGCTGGAGCCTATCCGGGTAAAGATCCGGTCCACCAGAGACAGCTCGCAACTGGCTGCCGGCACGAAGCTGCCGATGTGTGCCAGCAGCACGATCAGAGCGGTCTGGCGCATGTAGGTGGATTTACCGCCCATGTTCGGACCGGTGATCACCAGCATGCGGGTGTTGTCGTCGAGGCTCAGGTCGTTGGCCACGAACGGCGTGGTCAGTACTTGCTCGACCACCGGGTGACGACCCTGGCTGATGCGCATGCACGGCTCACTGACGAAGCGAGGGCAGTTCAGATCGAGGTTCAGCGCGCGTTCGGCAAGGTTGCTCAGCACGTCCAGCTCGGCCAGTGCCGCCGCGGTGTCCTGCAACGGCGGCAACTGGGCGATCAAATCTTCGAGCAGTGCTTCGTAGAGCATCTTCTCGCGCGCCAGGGCGCGGCTCTTCGCCGACAGGGCCTTGTCTTCGAACGCCTTCAGTTCCGGCGTAATGAAGCGCTCGGCACCTTTTAACGTCTGGCGACGGATATAGTCTGCCGGCGCCGATTCGGCCTGCTTGCTTGGCAACTCGATGAAGTAGCCATGAATGCGGTTGTAACCGACTTTCAGGTGCGACAGACCGGTACGGGCTTTCTCGCGTGCTTCGAGGTCGATCAGGAACTGCCCGGCGTTTTCGCTGAGCGATTGCAAGTCGTCCAACTCGGCGTCGTAACCGGTTTTCAACACGCCGCCGTCACGGATCACGGCGGGCGGGTTGTCGATGATAGCTTTTGCCAGCAGCGCCGCCAGTTCCGGGTAGGTGCTGGTGGTCTTCGCCAGTTGGATGATGTGCGGAGCTTCCAGCTCAGTCATCGCCACTTGCAACTCAGGCAATGCACCGAGCGCATCGCGCAGGCGAGCCAGGTCACGAGGGCGGGCATTGCGCAGGCCAATCCGCGCCAGGATTCGCTCGATGTCGCCGATTTCCTTGAGTTGCGGTTGCAGCTTTTCGAAACGGTAACCGTCGAGCAGGCAGGTAATCGAGGTCTGGCGCGCCAGCAATACAGTCAGATCCCGCAGCGGACGGTTCAGCCAACGGGTCAGCAGGCGGCTGCCCATGGCGGTTTGGCAGCGATCGACCACCGATTGCAACGTGTTGTCGCGGCCGCCGGCCAGGTTGGTGTCCAGTTCCAGGTTGCGACGGCTCGCGCCGTCCAGCACCACGGTGTCGTCCAGGCGTTCGTGGCGCAGGCTGCGCAAATGGGGCAGGGCGGTGCGCTGGGTTTCCTTGGCGTAGCTGAGCAGGCAACCGGCGGCGCCGATGGCCAGGGTCAGGTTCTCGCAGCCGAAACCTTTCAGGTCCTGGGTGGAAAACTGCTGGCAAAGACTTTTCAGCGCCGAATCACGTTCGAAATCCCACGGCGCACGGCGACGAACCCCACGACGTTTTTCCGCCGGCAGGTCTTTCGGCCAATCATCCGGGATCATCAGCTCCACCGGATTGACGCGCTCCAGTTCTGCCAGCAGGTTTTCCCAGCCCTTGATCTCCAGCACGGTGAAGTTGCCGCTGGTGATATCCAGCACCGCCAGGCCAAACAGACGTTCGTCACCCAGCACCGCTGCGATCAGGTTGTCCCGACGCTCATCCAGCAGCGCTTCATCGCTGACCGTACCCGGCGTGATGATCCGCACCACCTGACGATCCACCGGCCCTTTGCTGGTCGCCGGGTCGCCGACCTGCTCGCAGATCACCACCGACTCGCCGAGCTTGACCAGTTTCGCCAGGTAACCTTCCGCGGCGTGGTAAGGAATCCCACACATCGGAATCGCCTGACCCGCCGACTGCCCGCGGGCGGTCAGGGTGATGTCCAGCAATTTGGCGGCCTTCTTCGCGTCTTCATAGAAGATCTCGTAGAAGTCGCCCATGCGGTAGAACATCAGCTGGTCAGGGTGCTGGTTTTTCAGGCGCCAGTACTGCTGCATCATTGGCGTGTGGGAGGACAGATCAGAGAGGGCTTTATTCATCGGATAATCAGGCAAATTCGTTGAAAGGTGTAGGGCAAAGGAGGGGCATCGGCCCGGCTTTTCCGCGATGGGCGCAAGGTTAACATGGGCGGTCCACCCGACGCAGGCATGAAAGCCCCGCGATACATTTCTTCTGTCTATGCACGACATATGCGCAATTTATGCAATTTGGCATTTGTCTTCCGCGAAAAGAACAAGCACTATGCGCTTTATGCAAAAACGCAATGTTTCTACCGTCTTAAGAGCGCTGCTCGATCAGCACGGGATCTCCCCCACGGAGCTTCACCGTCGCACCGGCGTGCCTCAATCCACTCTCTCGCGGATCCTCAGCGGGAAGATCGTCGATCCCTCGGATAAACACATCTCGAAGATTGCCGAGTACTTCGCCGTGAGCACCGACCAGTTGCGGGGCCGTGCGGATGTCGCGCCTGCAGCCAGCACCGGGCGCGATCAATTGCATTCGGAACTCAAGGACATAAGTCTGTGGGACGACGATACGCCCGTCGATGATGACGAGGTATCGGTCCCCTTTCTTCGCGAGGTTGAATTGGCTGCAGGATCAGGAAGGTTCGTCATCGAAGAGAGCGAGCGCTCTAGCCTGCGCTTCGGCAAGCGGAGTCTGCGCCACAACGGCGTTCAGTTCGACCAGGCCAAATGCGTGACGGTGCGCGGCAACAGTATGTTGCCGGTACTGCGCGACGGCGCCACCGTCGGCGTTAATGCCGGCAAGTGCGGGATCGGCGATATCGTGGATGGCGACCTTTATGCCATCAACCATAACGGCCAGCTGCGGGTGAAACAGCTTTATCGCCTGCCTACCGGGATACGCCTGCGCAGCTTCAATCGCGACGAACATCCGGACGAGGACTACACCTTCCAGGAAATCCAGGAAGAGCAGATTGTCATCCTCGGTCACGTCTTCTGGTGGGGCATGTACGCCCGTTAACCTCACCGCTGTCAGATAAAACCCGCCATCGAGCGGGTTTTTTTTCGCCTGCCAAAAACCACTAGGCCTTTGTCTGCGGGGCTTTCATGCGCCTGTGCATTTTATCGCATAAATAAATGCATCAATGCATTGACTGTATATGCATCCATGCATATTCTTTGTCTCAAGCAGCTCAAAAGCAGCTCGAAGCAAAGCTCTTTAGTTCCACCACAAAGGCAGCGATGAACCGGCCTCAACGGTTCAGAGGGTTGGCAACTGACCCGGGTGTGCAGCGTAAAGCACCACAAGCAGTTATCCGGCGGGCAGGGACCGCGGTCGGAAAAACAATATGAATGGACCCGTACCGCGCCAGTAGCGCCGAAAGGTCAATGCGAAGGATCGCATTCTGAAAAGCCCGGTTAGCGCCGGGCTTTTTGGAATGCCTACCTACCGTCAGGCAACTCACGAGACACCGTTTGAAAGACACACACATCACTCATCAATCACCCCCAGGAGGCGTGACATGACAAACGAGCAACAAGCGTTGCTGGACATGCCGATCTGGCTCGTCATCGTCCTCGCCCTGGTGGGCGGGGTGTCCGGCGAAATGTGGCGCGCCGATAAGGAGGGCGCCCGCGGCTGGTCATTGCTGCGGCGCCTGGCCTTGCGATCCGGGGCCTGCATGGTCTGCGGGGTCTCGGCCATCATGCTGCTGTATGCCGCCGGCGTGTCGATATGGACGGCTTGCGCGTTCGGTTGCCTGACGGCGATGGCCGGGGCAGACGTTGCCATTGGCCTTTATGAGCGCTGGGCGGCCAAGCGGATTGGCGTTTGCGAAGTGCCGCCGCGAGATCCTCGCCAGGATCACTGATCACAAAGCCCAATGGAATGGCGAGCAGCGGTGCCGACCGGCATCCGACCCACAAGGACGCGGGTTTCCCAAGGCCAGTACCTTTCACTCAAACCCGCCAACAAGCGGGTTTTTTATTGCCCGGTGAAAACACCATGAAGATCAGCCCCCTGATTGCCCAACTGCGCGATCACTGCCCAACCCTCGCCGGTCGCGTGGCTGCCGGCATCGACCTCGAAACGCTGCAAGCCAATACCCCGCTTTCAACTCCTTGTGCCTACGTGGTGCCGATGGCCGATCCGGCGGGCGCAAACGTGGCGCAAAACGTTACGAGGCAGACCATTCGCGACCGCTTCGAAGTGACCCTGGTGCTCGACACCACCGACGCTACAAAAGCGCTGGATCTGTTGCACGACCTGCGGGCCGAACTGTGGCGGGCGCTGGTGGGGTTCAAGCCCGGCAGTGATTACGACGCCATCACCTACGACGGCGGCGAATTGGTTTCCATCAACAGCAGCCGTGCGCTGTATCGCCTGCGTTTTTATGCCGAGTTCCAGCTCGGCCGCAATCTGCCTGGTCAGCCTGCGGAGAGCTGGCACGAACGTGAACTGGACGGTTTGTCGTCCTTTACCGGGGTCACCGTGCGGGTCGATGCGATCGATCCGGCGGACCCCAATCTGCAACGGCCAGGCCCCGACGGACGCCTGGAACTGACTTTCTCTGGAGACGTAACCCCATGAGCAAACGCATCACCGTGCTGCCGGCCCCAGGCCGTGCCGTGCCCGACCCGGAAGCGGGCGATCTGTTGCCCCTCGAGGGCCGTGAAGTGCCGGACAACGCCTGGTGGCGTCGACGTCTGGCCGATGGCGATATCACTACCAAAGCCGTGAAAGCGGCAAAACCACAGGGAGCCAAATAATGGCGATCGGATTCAGCAACATCCCCGCGGACATTCGTGTGCCGTTGTTTTACGCCGAGATGGACAATTCGGCTGCCAATAGTGCGTCGTCGGCCATGCGTCGTTTGATCGTCGCTCAGGTCAACGACAACATTGCGCCGGCCGAGGTTGGCAAACTGGTGTTGGTGTCCAGCGTGGCGCTGGCCAAAAGCATTGGCGGCCAGGGCTCGATGCTCGCTTCGATGTATGAAACCTGGCGCAAGACCGACCCGATCGGCGAAATCTGGTGCCTACCGCTGCATAACACCGAAGGCAGCATCGCCAAAGGCGTGTTGACCCTGACCGGGGCGGCCACTCAAAGCGGTGTGCTCAACCTGTACGTTGGCGGCGTTCGTGTTCAAGCAGCCATCGTCAATGGCGTCACGGCAGCTCAGGCCGCCACCGCGCTGGCGCTGAAAATCAACGCCTCGGCAGATCTGCCGGTCAGCGCGGCAGCCGTTGAAGGCATCGTGACCCTGAGCGCCAAATGGACGGGCGACAGCGGTAACGACATCAGCCTGCAATTCAATCGCCTGGGCAAGAGCAATGGCGAAGAAACCCCGGCCGGCCTGACCACGGCCATCACCGCCATGACCGGCGGTGCCGGTGTGCCGGATCAGGTCGCTGCGGTAGCGGCGCTGGGCGATGAACCGTTCGAGTTCATCTGCATGCCATTCTCGGACCTGTCGACCCTCAACACCTGGCAAGCCGTCATGGATGACAGCACCGGTCGTTGGTCGTGGGCCAAGCAATTGTTCGGTCATGTCTACAGCGCCAAGCGCGGCACCATCGGTACTTTGGTGGCGGCCGGTCAGATGCGTAACGACCAGCACATGACCCTCCAGGCACTGGAACCGGGCGTACCGCAACCGTTCTGGGTTCAGGCCGCTGCACTCGCTGCGCGCACATCGGTGTTCATCTCCGCCGATGCCAGCCGTCCGACCCAAAGCGGCAGCCTGCCAGGCCTAGACCCGGCGCCGGCCAGCGAGCGTTTCACCCTGACCGAGCGTCAGTCGCTGCTCAATTACGGCATCGCCACCGCGTACTACGAAGGCGGCTACGTGCGCATTCAGCGTTCGATTACCACCTATCAGAAGAACGCCTACGGCCAGGCAGACAATTCCTACCTGGACAGCGAAACCATGCACCAGTCGGCGTTCATCGTGCGTCGTCTGCAAAGCGTGATCACCAGCAAATACGGTCGCCACAAACTGGCCTCCGACGGCACCCGTTTCGGCGCCGGCCAGCCGATCGTGACCCCGAGCACTATTCGCGGTGAGCTGATTGCCCAGTACGCCAAGCTCGAACTGGAAGGCCACGTCGAAAACGCCGAGCTGTTCGCCGAACACCTGATTGTCGAGCGGGATGTGCAGGACCCGAGCCGGGTCAACGTGCTGTTCCCGCCGGATTACATCAACGGCCTGCGCGTGTTCGCGCTGCTCAACCAATTCCGTCTGCAGTACGACGACGCAGCCTGATCGCTGCCTTTGACTGTGTGATTTCAGCCCACTTCGCGTGGGCTTTTTATTTGAAGGGAGAAACACCATGGGTCAACTGATTGCGGGCACCTGCTACGTCAAAGTGGACGGCGCTCAACTGACTATCAATGGCGGCTGCGAAGCGCCGTTGCTGGCTGTGAAACGGGAAACCGTCGTACCGGGTTTCTACAAGGAAACCGACATCGCCCCGTCGTTCAAAGTGACAGCGCTGCACACCGCTGACTTCCCGCTCAAGCAACTGATCGCAGGCACCGACATGACCGTCACCTGCGAATTCAGCAACGGCAAAGTCTACGTACTGGCCGGCGCTTACCTGGTGGAAGAGCCTGTCTCCAAGGGCGACGACGCCACCATCGAATTGAAATTCGAAGGCATCAAGGGGACCTGGCAATGACTGGCGCCGTGAAGCTTCACGTTGCGATCGAAGCTCACGGCGAGCCCTTGACCGAACTCAACCTGCGCCGCCCGACGGTGCAGGAAGTTCGAGCGATCAAGGCGCTGCCGTACAAGATCGACAAGAGCGAAGAAGTCAGCCTCGACATGGACGTCGCGGCCAAATACATCGCGGTGTGCGCCGGCATCCCGCCGTCGTCGGTCAATCAGTTGGATCTGGCTGACCTCAACGCGCTGAGCTGGGCCGTCGCGAGTTTTTTCATGAGTGCGGCGTCGGAGCCATCACCGACCTGATTTCAGTCGCCTATGACCTGGCCTGGTTCTGGAAGGTTGACCCCGAACAGATGATGGCCAGGCCTTTGGATGTGCTCCGCGAATCGCTGGAGCACGCGCAACGGATCAATGCGATGCAGCAGGTGCAGTGATGGCAGACATGGAAAAGGAAGATAAAACACCGGTCCAGCTGACGGGGGGCGATGAAGTGCCCTCCAAGCTGGCCCGCCTTCGAGCGAAGGTCGAGGGCTTCAGAACACACCTTGAACAGACGGGGCTGGGCAAGCTGGACATCAGCGGTCTGTTCAAGGGTGGCAGCGTGATCACGCCCTTCGTGGACGGGATCAAGGCGTCCGCTGCGTTCAAGGGCCAATTGACCGAGGTCAATGAGGCCGCCAAAGGTGTCGATGTGCCGAGCGTACCGACCAGCGCCGCGCAAACCCTGAATGTGTTCAGTCGGTCGATGGAGCAGGTGTCGGTTGCCGCAAACACCGCGTTACAACCTGCCGTCGCGACCGTCACGGCAGGGATTCAGCCGCTGCTCATTGGCTTTGGCAGTCTGCTCAATGACAACCCGAAGCTGGTCGAGGGACTTGCGGCCGGTGCCATTGCGTTTTCGGCAATGCAAACCGCCGTGACCGGCGCGACCCAGGTTTTCGATCTGATGAACATGGTGCTCAAGACCCATCCCATCGTGTTGATTGCTACGGGCATCGCCCTGGCAGCCGGTTTGATTGTGGCCAACTGGAAACCCATATCGGCGTTCTTCGCCGGGCTCTGGCAAAAGATTGCTCCGGTCGTGATGCCCATGGTCGAGTTCTTCAGGACGATGTTCGCCTTCACGCCGCTGGGACAAATCATCAGCCATTGGGGACCGATCACCGCCGTGTTCGCGGCGATCTGGGACGTCATCAAAGCGGTGGCGACACCGATCATTGGTTTTTTCCAGACGCTTTTTTCCTGGTCACCACTGGGTTTGATCATCAGCAACTGGACGCCGTTGACGGGCCTGTTTTCGGCGATCTGGGATTTGCTCAGAGCGCTGTCGGTGCCGGTCATGGACTTTCTGCACGGCTTGTTCGACTGGTCGCCGCGGGAGTTGATCATCGCCGGCTGGGGCGCGGTCACCGAACTGTTTTCCGGGATCTGGGACGGCATCAAGGCCCCTGCTCTGGTGATGTACGGCACGTTGCGCAGCCTGTTTGACTGGTTTCCGCTGGAAGAGATCAAACAGCGTTGGGAGCCGATCACCGAATGGTTCAGCCAATGGTGGGACAAGCTGCAAGGCGTCGTCGCGCCGATCAAGGAATTCTTTGCCGGTGGTTTCGGCAGCCTTGTCACCCGTGTGACCGGCAAGGTCGAAGGCTTGACCGAGGCTCAAGAAAAAACCAATGCCGAAGGCCAAGGTAAGTTTGCGCCGGCGTTTTTTGGCGCCGATACCGAGCAACCACAAAGCCTGTCAGTGCTGCCCGGCAATCTGCCGCACAAACCCTCGATGCAGCCTGGTTCCCTGACACAAAACTCCAGCGCCCTGATTCAACAAAGCGCCGCCAACAGCCGCACACAACTCGAAGGCGGCCTGACCGTGCGCTTCGAAAATGCGCCGGCCGGCATGCGCACCGATCAGCCGCAAACCAATCAACCGGCGCTGGCGCTCAATTCGCGCATCGGCTACCGCACACTGTCCCTTGGAGGTTCCAATGAGCTGGCGTGATCGTTTGATGCCGGCATCGTTTCGCGGCGTCCAGTTCTGGGTCGATCAGGCGAAAAACCCGGTCGGCCAAAAAGGCCAGTTGCACGAGTATCCGCAGCGGGATCTGCCATATTTCGAGGGCCTTGGTCTGCAGGCGAAGATTCACGATTTGACCGTATTTATCGTCGGCGCCGACTGCCTGGAGCAGCGCGACAAACTGCTCAAGGCGCTGGAGCAGGGCAGTGGTGAGCTGGTTCACCCTTGGCTGGGGCGTCTGCAGGTCAAGGTCGGCGAATGCGACATGACCCACACCCGCCAGGACGGCGGGCTGGTGACCTTTACCCTGAAGTTTTACCCCGATCAACCGGTGCCGTTTCCCACGGCGGCGGTCAGCACGCAGACGCTATTGCTGGTGTCGGCCGACAGCTTGCTGGGCTCTGCCGTGAAGCGTTTCGAAGACGCGATGACTTTGATCAAGGCTGCGCGGATCGGCATTGCCAACCTGCGCAACAGCATCAAGGAGGCTTACGAGGTGATTCAGCAGCACCTTCAGCCGTTGATCGATGAGTACCAGCAGATCAGCGATCTGGTCAAAGCCGTCAAGGAACTGCCCAAGGATGTGGCAGCGCAATTCAAGGGATTGATCGGCGACATCAACGAACTGAAGGACTTCGCCCGTGAAGGTTATCGTGGCGTGATTGCCAACGTCTCCCAGCAGGTCGAAGCCATCAAGAAGGCTGATGCGCCGAAGCTCACCACCGGCAAGGACACCACCGCTGCGGCCCAGGCGCTGACCAATCTGGTGCAGGACACTTTGATTGTGCAAGTGGCCCAGTGGGTCGCCTCGATGCCGGTGGCTTCACAGGCCGTCAAGCGGGTCACCAACCTGCCGGTCGGGCATCAGGCTGTGCGACCGACCACGCACCAGGACGTTCCGGTGGTCGACGATTTGGAGGCCTTGCGTGCGGCACTTGAGGAAGTGTTCAAGCTGCCCGAGGCCAAGGCGGACCCCGCGCACTATCTGGCGATGAGCAATCTGCGTCAGGCCCTCCGGGCGCATTTGAAGGCGGTCGCGTCGTCGGGCGTTCGACTGGTCAGCAAGTCTTTCAAGCAAAGCCTTCCAGGGCTGGTCGTGATCTATCAGCAAAGTGGAGACGCCACGCGAATCGCTGAAGTACTACAGCGCAACGGCATTATTCATCCGGGGTTTCTCCCGCTGGACGACGTAAAAGTCCTGGGGGAATAGACCATGAATGAACTCGATAACAGCGTGTTGCTGACCGTTGACGGTCTGGAGTACGGCGGCTGGAAAAGCGTTGAAATCACTGCGGACCTGGAGCGTCAGTTCCGCACCTTCAAACTCGACATCACCTGGCAATGGCCGGGGCAGACGGTCGACCGACCCATCCGCCCGGGTGCGCCCTGCCAAGTGCGAATCGGCTGCGATCTGGTGCTCAGTGGGTATGTGTTCAAGGCGCCGATCAGCTATGACGGGCGGCAGATCAGCCTGAGTATCGAAGGCAGTTCAAAGACTCAGGACCTGGTGGACTGTGCGGCGATCAACACGCCCAACCAATGGCATCAGCAATCGTTGCTCAGCATCGTTCAGGCGTTGGCCTCGCCTTATGCCGGGAAAGTGGTCAGTGAAATCCCCGACACCGCGCGACTCGGCAGTCACACGATCGTGCCGGGGGAAACGGTCTTTCAGTCGATCGACCGCTTGCTCACGCTGTTTCGGGTGTTTTCCACCGATGATGCCGAAGGTCGGGTGGTACTGGCCCGACCGGGTAGCGGTGGGCGAGCCAGTGACGTGCTTGAGCTGGGCAAGAACATTCTGTCGGCCAACGCGCCGATGGACTTCAGCCAGGTGTTCTCCGAGTACCGGGTGATCGGTCAGCACAAGGGCGGCGACGAGAAGAGCGGTGCGGCCGTGAGCGAAGTGTCCGGGGTTTCCACCGACCCGATTATCGGGCGCAAGCGGATCACCGTGATCAACGAAAGCGCGCAATTGACCCCGGAACTGGCGCAGCAACGTGCCGATTGGGAAAGCGGTATTCGCGTCGGCAAGGCTGGCACCACGACCTATCGGGTACAAGGCTGGCGGCAGTCCAACGGTGATTTGTGGAAGCACAACACCTTGGTGCGGGTGATCGACAAGGTGTTGGGTTTCGACCACGACATGCTGATCTCCAAGGTGACTTACTCGCTGTCCGAACAGGGCTCGGTCACCACGCTGCAAGTGGCGCCGCCTTACACCTTCGATGCGAATCCGGTGCCTCCCAAGAAAACCTGAGGTTGACACTAAAACTGTGGGAGCGGGCTTGCCCGCGAAGACGGCGGTTGATTCGACATCTATCTGACAGATCCACCGCCATCGTCGGAACGCCGCCCGGGGCAAGCCCGCTCCCACAGTGTTCTGTGTTCGGCCCGACTCCAGAGGAAAACCAATGAGCTTACTGACACGCCTCCTGGCGCGCGGCACTGTCGTGCTCGCCAACTCGGCCACCAAGCTTCAATCGCTGCAAATGCGCCTCACCGCCGGCGAAGTGAACGACGACATGGAGCACTTCGAACCCTACGGTTTCACCAGCAATCCGCTGGCTGGCGCTGAAGGCATCGCCACGTTTCTGGGTGGTGATCGTTCTCACGCCGTCGTGCTGGTGGTTGCCGACCGCCGCTATCGTCTCAAGGCACTGGCCCAGGGCGAAGTCGCGATCTACACCGACGAAGGCGACAAGATCCACTTCAAGCGTGGACGGATCATCGACATCGAAACCGCCACCCTGAACATCCGCGCCAGCACCGCCGTGAACATCGACACCCCGACCCTGACCCAGACCGGCAAGATCGTCTCTCAGGGCGATCAGATTGCCGCTGGCATCAGCCAGATCAAGCACGTGCACGTCGGCGTGCAGGCGGGCAACGGCCAGACCGGCGTGCCGGCGGGAGGCCAGTGATGTTTATCAGCCAGAACCTCCACGCCGCACTGACCCGTTCAGTGCTGATCAGCCTGTTCACCTGGCGCCGCGCCGCCGATGACGATGCCCTCGATGACGAAGAACGTTTCGGCTGGTGGGGCGACACCTTTCCTACGGTGGCGGACGACCGTATCGGCTCACGCCTGTGGCTGCTGCGCCGGGTCAAGCTGACCCGACAGACCCAGATGGACGCCGAGTTCTATGCCCGCGAAGCCTTGCAATGGCTGATCGACGACGGTCATTGCAGCGCCATCGACATCATCAGCGAACGCCTCGACGCCCAGCGCCTGAACCTGCGCACGGTCCTGACCCTGGCCGACGGCGAGCGTCTGGACATCAATCCTGATAACAGTTGGCAGGTGATCTATGCCGTTTGAAACCCCTTCGCTGCCGGTGCTGATCAAACGCACCCAAAGCGACCTGGCCAGCGATTCGCTGCGCCAGTCCGATGCGCAAGTGCTGGCCCGTACCCTCGGTGGCGCCGCCTATGGCCTGTATGGCTATCTGAACTGGATCGCCGAGCAGATCCTCCCGGACAAGGCCGATGAGTCGACCCTGGAAAGGATCGCCGCACTGCGTCTGAACCAGCCGCGCAAAGCCGCACAATCGGCCAGTGGCAGCGTCGGCTTTACCGCCAGCGCTGGCGCTGTGCTGGATGTCGATACGCTGCTGCAATCGAACGACGGTCGCACCTACAAAGTGACCGCTTCGCGCACCACCAGCAACGGCCTCAACAGCACCACCATCGCCGCCCTCGACGCCGGCAGCCTCGGGAATGCCGACGCCGGCATGACGCTGATTCCGGTGCAGCCGATTCTGGGCATTATCGGCAACAGCTTCACGGTGCTGGCGCCGGGGTTGACCGGCGGAATCGCTCGGGAAAGTCTGGAGTCCCTGCGGTCCCGGGTGATTCGTTCTTACCGGATCATTCCTCACGGCGGTTCGGCACAAGACTACGAAACCTGGGCGCTCGAATGTCCGGGGGTGACCCGTGCCTGGTGTCGCGGCAGCTATCCTGGCCCCGGCATTGTCAGTCTGTACATCATGCGTGACGACGATGCACAACCCGTCCCCAATCCCGAGCAACTGGCTGAAGTCCAGGCCTACATCGAACCTCTGCGGCCAGTCACCGCTGAGTTGCGTGTGCTGCCGCCGGTACAAGTGCCGGTGACCTACCGACTCAGCCTGAAGCCCGACACCACGGCCGTACGCGCCGCCGTTGAGGCGCAACTGCGCGATCTGCATAACCGCGAAGGCGGCCTGGGCGACACTCTGCTGGTGAGTCACATCCGTGAAGCCATCAGCAGCGCGACCGGCGAAAGTGATCACGATCTCAAATCACCTACCGCCGACGTCGAAGCCCAGAGCAACCAGTTGCTGACCTTCGGAGGTTGCGTATGGCAGTGATCAGAACCGCCGCGCAATACCAGGCCCAACTGCGCAGCCTGCTACCCAGCGGTCCGGCGTGGGACCCGGAGCAGGTCCCGGAACTCGAAAAAGTCCTTGAAGGCGTCGCCCAGGAACTGGCCCGCCTCGACGCTCGCGCCGCTGACTTGCTCAACGAAATGGACCCGGCTGGCGTCAGTGAACTGGTGCCGGACTGGGAGCGGGTGATGAACCTGCCCGACCCATGCCTGGGCGCGACGCCACTGTTCGACGACCGTCGCCTCGCCGTACGCCGGCGACTGCTCGCTGTTGGCAGCCAAGCCATCAGCTACTACGTCGAGATCGCCAAGAGCCAAGGTTATCCGAACGCCACCATCACCGAGCTTGAAGTCCCGCGAATGGGACGGGCCCGGTTTGGCCAGGCGCACTTCGGAACATGGCAGGCGCATTTCATGTGGACGCTCAACACCGGTGGCCGCCTGCTGCTGGGCCGACGTTT
>Ga0207713_1000842_pt1 | contig 28210 bp, 24 predicted proteins | sample KBSS64metaG_FD_184404 | JGI IMG/M metagenome (GOLD analysis project Ga0207713, IMG submission 184404) | Switchgrass rhizosphere microbial communities from Kellogg Biological Station, Michigan, USA - KBS S6-4 metaG (SPAdes) (version 2) | ecosystem: Host-associated > Plants > Roots > Rhizosphere >... | reverse complement strand
GTACGTAATGACATGGTATCTCTCGCATCCCAGGGCATAAGCGACTCCATAAACGGGTTCTTATGCCTTAGTTGTAAGTGTCTACCATGTCCCCGAACAAGTGTTCACTATGTCCCCGGACCGTACAGTGGGAGAGGGCCGGGGTGAGGGCATCGGGCCGCAGTGAATTACAGAGCCTGGTGCTTTGTCTCATGCGTCAGCAGCAGCGCAATCAGCGTCAGCGCCGCCATGGCCGCCAGATAGACGCCCACGTAGAACAGACCATAGTTCGCCTGCAGCCAGGTAGCGATATACGGCGCAACGGATGCGCCCAGAATTGAGGCAACGTTGTAGGAGAACGACGCGCCCGTATAACGCACTTCCGTCGGGAACAGCTCCGGCAGCAGCGCGCCCATCGGGCCAAAGGTCAGGCCCATCAGGCTCAGGCCAATCAGCAGATACGCCATCACCAGCGCAGGGCTACCGGAACCCAGCAGCGGCGGGAAGACGAACAGCGCGAACAGAATAATCAGCGTGGTGATCACAATCATGCTTGAGCGGCGACCAAACTTATCCGCCAGCAGACCCGCAATCGGCACCATCACACCGAAGCCAATCACCGCCATCATCAGCATCCACAGCACTTCGTTACGCGGCAGACCCAGCCCCACCGGCGCGGCGGCGGTGCTGTACGTCATGGAGTAGACGGTCATGATGTAGAACAGCGTATAGGTTGCCAGCATGATAAACGTGCCCAGCACGGTCACGCGGACGTGTTTGGTCAGCAGCGTTCCCAGCGGTACTTTTACCTGTTTTTTCGCAGCCGCGACTTTGGCAAAGACAGGCGTTTCGTGCAGGGAGACGCGCACATACAGGCCAATCAGCACCAGTACGGCAGAGAAGACAAACGGAATACGCCAGCCCCAGCTCATGAACTGTTCATCCGTCAGCAGCCAGGAGAGCAGCAGGAACGTCCCGTTGGCAAAGAAGAAGCCAATCGGTGCGCCAAGCTGCGGGAATGAGCCATACAGCGCGCGCTTGCGCGCCGGCGCGTTCTCGGTGGCCAGCAGCGCCGCGCCGCCCCATTCACCGCCCAGGCCCAGACCCTGACCAAAACGCGCCAGCGCCAACAGGACCGGCGCCAGAATGCCGATGGTTTCATAGGTCGGCAGCAGACCGATGGCCACGGTGGAGATGCCCATCGTCAGCAGCGAGGCCACCAGGGTGACTTTGCGGCCAATGCGATCGCCAAAGTGTCCAAACAGCGCAGAGCCAATCGGACGCGCAACAAACGCGATGGCAAAGGTCGCCAGAGACTGCAGCGTGGCCGCCGTCGGATCGCCCTGCGGGAAGAAAATATGCGGGAAGACGATGACCGCGGCGGTGGCATAAATATAAAAGTCGAAGAACTCAATGGCGGTGCCAATCAGCGAGGCGACGACAACTTTATTGCGCGAGTTTACCGGAACGTTTTCCGTTCCTGAGTCGAGTGTGGTGGCTGTTGCTTGCATAATATTTTCTTATTTTTGTCGAACGAAAGGCCATATTACGCACAGCAAAAGCGACATTTCAATCTGTAACAAAGCCGCGCGCTGGTGATAAAAGCAACAAAAAGCGGATAATTTTCAGGCCAGCGAAAACACGTCTATGAAATGCTTCACAGATTTTAAATATCAGTCAATTAAACTGGTTTTCAGTTAAATAAAAGTTACGGACTGGATTTATATGCTGAAATGATGAATCGGGCTGAAATTTCAGCCCGAGAGCGGGGCTAGCGGTGCGTTTTACCGGGCATTCGCGTGTCGCCTTTGTACTCGGCGGTGGCAATCCATGCCGCGCAGAACAGCGTCAGGCGGGCGAAGAAATAGAAGAAGGCCATCAGTCCCAGCACCGAGCCAAACGCCGCGCCGGAAGGCGATTTCACCAGCGACGGCAGCGTGTAGGTCATCACGATTTTGATCAGCTCAAAGCCGATCGCCGCAATCAACGTGCCGCGAATCAGCGCCTTCTTGCGCGGACGATGGCGGGGCAAGCGCCAGAAGATCCAGAAGAACAGCAGGTAGTTAGCGAAGATGGAAATGGCCAGCCCAATGCCGCGCCAGGCGGGCTTCAGCCATTCGATGTAATCAAGGTAAAGCGCGGAGATGATCATCTGCTGCGCCGAGCCCGCCACGGAGGTAATGGAAAGCGTCACGATGAGCGCGACCAGCAGGCCTATCAGCGAAACAAAATCGCGGAGATACTTAACCCAAATTTTCTCCTGGTCCTGCGGCTTACGCTCCCAGACATCGCGCGACTGGGCGCGGATGGCCTCGCGCAGGTTGCCCATCCAGTTAACGCCGGAGTAAAGGGCAATCAGCAAACCGACGATGCCGACGGTGGTACGCTGCTGAACGGCGGTATTGATGGTGCTTTTGAGCGTGCTGGCCAGGGTCGGGTCACTGACGTTATTCAGGATCTTATTGAAGATATCCTGCAGCAGCGTCGGGTGCGACGCGAGCACAAAACCTGCCGCCGCAAACGACACCATCAGGATCGGGATCATCGACAGGAAGGAAAAATAGGTGATGGCGGCACCAAACTGGTTTCCCATGCGGTCATTAAAGCGCTCGGTCGCGCGGATCAGATGCGCAACCATGGGAAACTGCTGAATTCTTGCGGCGATGCCGGTGACGGTCCCCAGCGCTTTGCTGGCGGCGCCCGGCGAGGTGGCCTCTTCAGGCCCGGTTTCCATCTTTTTGACGGGCTCATACTCTAAATGTTGGGTGGGTCGTTGCGGGTTGTTTTCCGGCGTCACGCGCATTTTCCTTTTCGTTGAGCTGGATGTGTTTTTGAATTATAGCTTGCGGCTAGTCCACGTAAGCTTTTGTGAGTTCGGTAAGCCACTCCATGAACAGATGGACCCGGCGGGAGAGGTTGCGGCGGTGAGGGTAAATCAGGGAGACGGGCATCGCTTCGGCCCGGTATTGCGGGAGGATCTCAATCAGTTTCTTCGCGCGCAGTAAATCGCGCACCCCAACCCGCGGAACCTGAATAATGCCCAGCCCGGCGAGACAGGCAGCCTGGTAAGTTTCCGTGCTGTTGACGGTTAACACCCCGCCCGTTTTTATCCACTGCGTCGCACTGCCGTTATAAAACTCAAAGCCCTGCGGGCGGGTTCCCAGCATCGCGGCGTAGTGGATCACGGCGTGTGAGCCTAAATCGTCGAGCGTTTCCGGGTAGCCAAATCGCGCCAGATAATCCGGGCTGGCGCAGTTAATCACCGACAGCTTGCCCAGAGGACGGGCAATCAGCCCTGAATCCTTCAGCGCGCCGACGCGGACGACGCAATCAAACCCTTCACGGATCACATCCACCAGGCGATCGCTGCTGCTGAGCTCCAGTTCGATACCCGGATACTGCTGTAAAAAAGCAGGTAGTTTAGGGATGACTAAATTTCGAGCAACGCTGACGGGCATATCCACGCGCAGACGGCCGCTGATGCTGGAGGGATCGTGCTGAAACATGCCGTCGAGTTCATCAAGGTTTGCCAGCAGATCTTTTGCCCGCTCGTAATAGACCATGCCGTCCTGCGTCAGGCTGACGCGGCGCGTGGTGCGGTGCAATAGCTGGGTGCCAAGCCGGTTTTCCAGAGCCTGAATTTGTCGTGAAACGCTGCCTTTCGGCAGGGTTAATGTTTCGGCCGCGCGGGAAAAACTCTCCAGTTCCGCGACGCGGACGAATAGCTGCATTGCGTGAATTTTATCCATAGAGGAAGCTCATTGTTGTTGCTGCTGAAACAGTGAAGCGCTTTAACCCATCTTTATTGATTTTCTATCACCTAATAAGCTCTTTCTCAATCTCCTTAACAGCCAAAACGAGGTATATGATGAGTGAACGTATCGCATTAGTGACGGGTGGTAGCCGCGGTCTGGGTAAAAACGCTGCGTTAAAGCTGGCGGCAGACGGCACGGGAATCGTCCTGACATACAACCGTAGCCAGCAGGAAGCACTGGACGTTGTGCATGAAATTCAGCAAAAAGGCGTCAACGCAGCGGCATTACAGCTTAACGTCGGGGATATCGCGAGTTTTGATAATTTTGCCCAACAGCTTCATGAAACCCTTAGAACCGTCTGGCAGCGTGAAACCTTTGACTATTTATTGAACAACGCCGGAACGGGTTTATATGCGCCCTATACCGACACGACGGAAGCGCAGTTTGATGAGGCGCTGAACATTCATTTCAAAGGACCTTTCTTCCTGACCCAGCGCCTGCTGCCGCTGCTTAACGACGGGGGACGGATCCTCAACGTCTCCAGCGGGCTGGCCCGTTTTACCCAGCCGGGCTCAGGAACCTACGCGGCCATGAAGGGGGCGATGGAAGTGCTGACGCGCTACCAGGCGAAAGAGCTGGGCGCGCGCGGGATCGCCGTCAATATCATTGCGCCGGGCGCGATTGAAACCGACTTTGGCGGCGGACGCGTGCGCGACAACGCGGAGCTGAATCAGCTGCTGGCCTCGCAGACGGCGCTGGGACGGGTGGGGCTGCCGGATGATATTGGCGATGCCGTTGCGGCACTGCTCAGCGATAAGCTGGGCTGGATGAATGCGCAACGTATTGAAGTGTCAGGCGGTATGTTCCTGTAATGCACGCGCGTAAGGGGAAGGAACCCCTTAAGGAAATCCTTAACATGAATGTGTCTAAATACGGGCAGATATAAAGAACTCGGGGGATTTGTAACGTCTCCATTCGTTGAGTTTTTTCTTAAATCACCCCTCTGTAGAATCCCCCTTCGCTATTCTCAGAGGGAGAAAAACGATGCGAGTAATCATGTTTGACAGGCAGTCACTCTTTATTCACGGAGCGATACACAGTCTTCAGGCGCTAATTCCGGAAATAGATATGACAGGGACCTGTCAGGCAGACGATTTATGGGCGCAGGTTTCCGCTTCACCGTCAGCTATCGTCATGATTGACGGGAATTTAATTGATGATGAGGGGAGCGCTTTGCTGGAAGAGATGATGCAGCGCTTTCCGGCGATACGCGTGATTCTGGTTCTGGCGAAAAAAGAGGCCAGATGGGTTGAGCAATTGCGGCAGCGAAACGTCATGGCCATTATTCCCCGAAACGCCCACCCCGAGCGCTTTTCCGCCGTGCTGGATTCGGTGTCCAGAGGGATGGTCTGTTTTCCCGGAGAGTGGGTCAGACAGCCGTCGTCGCAGGCGCTATTATCCCTGAGCGAGCGTCAGCGCGACGTGCTGAAATTGCTGGCGGCGGGGGAATCAAACAAAGAGATTGGACGTAATCTCAACATCAGCGCGGCCACGGTAAAAGCGCACCTCGAGGCACTTTTCCGGCGGCTGGAGGTGAAAAACAGAACGCAGGCTGCCATGTTTTATACCCGCGCAACGGCCTGAAAAATCGCGTTTGGGAGCGGAGGCATCTCGCCGAAGCTGAATATCATCATAACCAGCGCATCATGCTGCTGTTGGGTTAATGGACGCGTCACACTTTCCCGCAGCAGCGCCTCACACCGATGAATATCGTCATGCAGCAAATCTTCTGCCTCGGCAGGCGTGATGGGACCGTGAAAATGCGCCCGATCGCGGAGAACGTGGCCATAGCCGATAACCCATAATCCGTTTTCGTCACGATATTTCTCCAGAGAAAGACCCTGATATTTTTTTATTAACGCAATGGCGGCAGAAGATATTTTCAGCGCATGACCTTTCATATTCGTTTCCTCTTAATAGCGACACTGTAGAGGAAACGACGTTCGAGAAATATCCGCCAAATGGCTGTTGATCAGGAATTATTATTCAGGTATTCCTGCTGTAATAAACCAAATAACCAGTCATTTTGCCAGCGACCCGCAAGGTAATAGCTTTCGCGTAATTCACCTTCCAGGCGAAAGCGGGCTTTTTCCAGCAGGCGTCTTGAAGCGGTATTCCCCGCGGTGACGGTAGCGGTGAGTCGCCGTATACCGCCCTGATGAAAAGCGTAATCGCAAAGCGCTGTCAGGGATTCAAAGCCGTAGCCTTTCCCCTGCGCCTCGGGGGCGAAAAGGAAGCCCACTTCGGCACAGTCCTCCTCCCGATGAATATACCCGGTAACGCCCAGCGACGCCTGGGAGGCGGCGTCACGTACGACGAGACAAAGCCAGTGCGCGCTGCCCGGTGACCAGGGCGTCAGGCGCGAATCAAACGCCTCGCGGATCGCCGCGACGGGGCGGTCTTCCGCTACAAAGCGCATGACGTCGGGATGCTGCTGTAGCGTCAGAAAAAAGGGCCAGTCTTTTTCCTGCAGGGGCGAGCAGGTAAGGCGAGGGGTAATTAAAACCGGCATTCAGATTCTCCTGAAACATTTTAAATGATTTTAGGGTTGTCACTTTATTTCAACAGAAAGTCAGGTATGGTTAACCGCGTATAAATAAAAAGAAAAAAGGCCGTCTCGTGCCCATTTCGGATGTCTTCGTTGTCGCTTAAGGAAAACAATGACTCTCAGCACATCACACCATATTCGCGAACAGTTCGAACACTGTCTGGCGGTCATTCGCCATGCGTCGGTGGAAATTTTGCTTCTTCTGAATGTACATGCTTCTGAGGGCAAAGATCCACGCTGGTTCCTGGAACAACTCGACAGCGCGCGATTAGCTCTGGGCGGCTGGGGAGCCGTTGCGAAAAAACTCAACCTGAATGATGCCGAGATGTCGGAATTTACGCTCCAGCTGCGCCTGCTGCAGCAGCGCGTTCCGCAGTATGAAAGCGGACAGGATGTGAGTGAAAACCAGCTTATTGCGGCGATGCGGTTTGTAACCGCGCTGGAACACCTTCGCCTGCAGCAGCCGCTGTTGACCTACAGCACGGACCTGGCTCCGGGAAGCGAACTTCAGCAGCAGCAGGCGCAAAAGCAGGTACGCGCGATTGAGCTGATGATTAAAGGGCTCATCCAGCAGGCCTGGCCCGATCAGGTGCGGCTGAACAATCATCTGAAGACCCTGTTTAACGCTGACCGCGTACGGCGCTGGCTGAAGCTTGGCGAGATCAATGATGTCCTGAGCGGCATGATGTTCAGCGAACTGGCGCAGATGCTGGTGGATAAAAAAGAGTTCAGCCGCTATTACGCTTCGCTGTTCAGCGACCCGTCCATGCTGACGCTGCTGGTTGAACCGCGCAAAACGCTGCAAACCTTCCTCGACGACATCCGGCAAATCCGCAACAGCATCACCGTTCAGAAAACGCTAAGCTCGGCGCAAATTCAGCTGCTGGATAACTATTACGCGCAGATCGCGCGGCCCGTTCAACGCGCGTTTGAAGAGGGGAGAACGCGCGTCAATCCGGCCGGATTCATGGCGGTAGATGCCAGCGAACTGCATACCTTCTGGGAAAAGGCGCAGAAAATGGATCGGGTCACCGGTGGGGATCTTTTTGAAGTCCGTGACACCATTGAAAAGCCGACCCAGCGCGCGCCGCGCAGCCCCGAACAACGCGAGCAGCTTATTTCCGGTGCGCTATGGGGGGCGGTTGGGGTCATGGTGATTGCCATCGTGGCGGGGGGATTCTGGCTGGTGACCAGCAGCAAACCGCAGCCTGCGACCGCCAGCGCGGCTGAAGCGGCTCCTCCGCAGGAAATGCGCGAGACGCCTTCCTCGCGTGAAACGCTCACGCGGATGGGGGTGACCTGGGACGAGAACAATTTCCGCTCAGCCATTAACCGCAACGATACCCGCGTGACCCTGCTGTTTTTGCAGGGCGGTATGGACTGGAAGCTCTCCTGGACCGAAGAGGCAATGTCGGCAGGCTATGACGATGTGCTGGAGCTGATGTTACGCTACCGGCAGAACATGGTGGAAGAGAAGCCGTGCCGTCGCTTCATCAACACGCTCAGCCACGCCATGTCGAACGGCGAGTCTCTGACCTCGGTACGTAAAGAGTATCTCAAAGCGTTCTGCACCGTGCCTGCCGTGGTGAAACGCCAGCAGCACGATCTCGACATGGCCACACGCCGCGCGCAGTCGCAGCCGGATGCCGCTTCGAAAAAATGGCAGTCCATTCAGACTGCCATTTATGAGGTGATTCGCTGATTTCTTCTCCCTCTCCCGTGGGAGAGGGCCGGGGTGAGGGCACCAGACCGCACCCCACTTAAGGCTCCCCATACAGCCCAATCAGCCGCCGCACCACGCCGTTCGTCCAGCCGAAACCATCCTGCAGCGGATACTCACCCCCGCCACCTTCTCGCGGCGTACTGCTGGCGATGTGGTACTTCTCAATCAGCTTATGATGCGTCTGATAAAAATGGTTCACCGTATGCAGCCAGCTCCAGGCGATCTCATCCCCCAGCGAGTCGTTGCCGTACTGCTTGAAACCCTGAATCGCCATCCACTGCAGCGGCGCCCAGCCGTTGGGTTTATCCCACTGCTCGCCGGTTTCGTACTCGGTGGCCAAAATCCCGCCCGGGGTCAGCAGCCGCGCTTTGACCGCATCAGACAGGCGCTCGGCCTGCTCGTGCGTTGCCATGCCCACGTACAGCGGCACAATGCTGGCTGCTGAGAACAGCGCCAGTTCTTCGCGCCGCCAGTCGTAATCGCGGTAACAGCCGCTCTCCTCGTCCCACAGATAGCGGTTCACCGCCGCGCGGCGATCGTTGGCTTTCTGGCGGAACGTCTCTGCCGTCTCTTTATCCCCTTTCGACGCCGAGATATTGGCGATAGCGCTTTCCAGCTTGAACAGGAAGGCGTTCAGATCGATGGGGATAAACTGCGTCGTACGGATACTGGCGAGCCGCGACGGATCGCGCAGCCAGCGGGACGAATAATCCCAGCCGGACGCCGCTCCCGCGCGCAGATCGCGATACACCTCGTTGGGAGGACGACCCGAGTGGCGGGCCGTTTCCACGTCCTCAATCCACGATTCGTCGCGCGGGGTATCGCGGTCGTCCCAGTAGCGGTTGAGCAGTGAACCGTCCGGCATGCGCACGGCGCTGCGGTAAGCCTGGTTAAGCAGCAGCGACTCCGCGCCGTCCATCCAGAAGGCGTACTCCATTTTGAGGTGGTCCAGATAGCGTTTCGCACCGCGCACGCCGTCCTCCTCGAACAGCTCCACCATCAGGGCAAAGACCGGCGGCTGCGAGCGGCTGAGATAATAGGTGCGGTTGCCGTTGGGGATATGCCCGTAGCGTTCAATCAGCCAGGCGAAGTTGTCTGCCATACACTTCAGCAGATCGTTACGGCCACTCTCCGCCAGCCCCAGCATGGAGAAATAGGAATCCCAGTAGTAGGTTTCGCTGAATCGCCCGCCGGGGACGATATAGGCCTGCGGCAGGGCCAGCAGGGAAGACCAGGGAATATGATCCTGTGGCTCGCGCGTCAGCACCGGCCACAGGTTATCAATGTGCTCTTTCAGGGAGAGTCCCGGGTCGGAGACATATTCTGTGCCGTACGTTTCCGGCATCCAGAAGTGGTTCTCCACAAACTGGCGCAGGTCGAAATCCCGGTGGCGTCTGACCTTGCGGTAGCGGATCAGGATATCCAGCGGATCCATCTTCGGCGCGCAGTCGGGGAAGGTTTTACTGTCCGCAAACAGCCGCGTCGACTGCACATGCTCGAACAGTTCAAGATAGCGGTCTGCGGGCGTCAACGCATCGGAGGCGGGTAGCCCCTCGATCATTTCGGGTTCCGGCTCCGCCTCAATCATTTCATCCAGTTTCAACTCGCAGGGATCGGTCTCGTAGCGCAGCTCTTCTGCAATCTCGAACTCGATGTTCTCGGTAGCCTGTAGTTTCTGGTTGAACATGGTGATAGGGACCTCCGGTTGTGTGTTCAAAAGACAGGTTTATCCGGGCGTCTTATAAGCGTAGACATTCGCTTCGGTAGTTGGGGAGGGATATGTGCGGTAGATCACTATTTTCGGAGCATTCGTTTTGCAACGATTTATGAATGTTAAAAAAATGCCCCTCCGGGGAGGGGCATCAGGATTAACGCATGGTCACAAACTCTTCTGCGGCCGTCGGGTGGATTGCCACCGTGTTGTCGAAGTCTTTCTTGGTTGCGCCCATCTTCAGCGCCACGGCGAAGCCCTGCAGGATCTCGTCCATGCCGAAGCCGATGCCGTGGATACCGACAATCTTCTCGTCCGGGCCCACGCAGACCAGCTTCATGCGGCACGGCTGACGGTGCGAGGTGACGGCGGTGTACATCGCGGTAAACGCCGATTTATACACTTTCACCTGGTCGTCGCCATACTGCTCGCGCGCCTGCGGCTCGGTTAAGCCGACGGTGCCGATTGGCGGGTGGCTGAAGACCACGGTTGGGATAAGGTTGTAATCCAGATGCTCGTCCGGCTTGTTGTTGAACAGGCGCTCGGAGAGACGACGACCCGCCGCAACGGCCACCGGCGTCAGCTCAACCGCTCCGGTATTATCGCCGACCGCATAAATGCCCGGTACGCTGGTGTTCTGGAATTTATCGACGACGATATAGCCTTTTTCGTCGGTTTTCACGCCGGTCACGCCGAGGTTGAAGTTATCGTTCGCTGGTTCACGGCCAATCGCCCAGATCAGGCAATCGACGGTCTGGCTGCGGCCATCTTCCAGCTCAAGCGTCAGGCTGCCGTCCGCATTTTTCACCACCGCTTTTGGCACGGCGTTGGTGTGCAGGGTCGGGCCTTCGGTGTTCATCACTTCAACCAGGGTATCGACAATCAGCGGGTCAAAGCTGCGCAGCGGCGCATGTTTACGCACGAACAGGTGCGCTTCTGCGCCCAGGCCGTTAATCACGCCAGCCAGTTCTACGGCAATGTAACCCGCGCCCACGATGGCAACACGCTCAGGCAGGGCAGGCAGCTCGAAGAAACCGTCGGAGTCGATACCGTATTCTGCACCTGGAATGTTCGGGTGGCTCGGACGGCCGCCGGTGGCGATCAGGATGTGATCGGCGGTGATCGTCTCGCCGTTCACTTCGATCGTTTTCGCGTCCACAAAGCGGGCGAAACCGTGGATCACGTCGACGTTATTCTTGCCCAGCACGTTGTCGTACGAGGTGTGAATACGGTCGATGTAGGCGGTACGGCTGGCGATCAGCTTGTCCCAGTCGAAGTGGTTGATGGTGGTGTCAAAGCCGTAGTCCGGGCCATACATATGGATAGCTTCACGGATCTGCGCCGCATGCCACATCACTTTCTTCGGTACACAACCCACGTTCACGCAGGTGCCGCCCAGCGCTTTGGCTTCAATCAGCGCGCACTTCTGGCCGTACATGGCCGCACGGTTGATGGAGGCGATGCCGCCGCTGCCGCCGCCGATTGCGATGTAGTCATAATGCTTAGTCATTGCTTTTGTCCTTAATCGTGAATTGCCGCGATTGTATACCTGAAATCAATAGTTTCCACCGATGGCTGCGATTACTCCGGCACGATCCAACTGACGGTGGCGTGGCCTGTACCCGCTGGCACCAGCGTTTTATGCAGCCACGGCAGCACGTTGTTCATCTGCGCTTCGAGCTTCCACGGCGGGTTGATCACAATCATCCCGGAGGCGGTCATGCCGCGCTGATCGCTGTCCGGACGTACCGCCAGCTCAATCTGCAGGATTTTGCGGATGCCGGTCGCTTCCAGGTCTTTGATCATGCGTTTGATTTGCGCGCGCAGCACCACCGGGTACCACAGGGCGTATGTCCCGGTGGCGAAACGTTTGTAGCCTTCGTGGATACCGGTCACCACCGCCTGATAGTCGGTTTTGATTTCGTACGGCGGGTCGATCAGCACCAGGCCGCGACGGGAAACCGGCGGCAGCTTGGCTTTCAGCTGCTGGTAGCCGTCGGATTTTTCCACGCGGGCGCGGCTGTCTTTCTGGAATTCAGAACGCAGCAGCGGGAAGTCGCTCGGATGCAGCTCGGTCAGCTGGAGGCTGTCCTGCTCGCGCAGCAGCTGGCGTGCAATCAGCGGCGAGCCCGGGTAGTAGCGCAGCTGGCCGTTGCGGTTGAAGTGATTCACCACGCCGATGTACGGCTCCAGCTCGGCAGGCAGATCGTCCTGCTGCCAGATGCGGGCAATCCCTTCCAGATATTCACCGGTACGCTCGGCATGCTCGCCGCTCAGCTGATAACGGCCCGCGCCCGCGTGCGTGTCCAGATAGAGAAACGGCTTCTCTTTCTCTTTGAGCGATTCGATGATCAGGCTCTGAACGGTGTGTTTAAGGACGTCGGCGTGGTTGCCTGCGTGGAAGCTGTGGCGATAACTGAGCATGGGTAATGATATTCCGCTGAATTGACGATTTGCCACAGTTTACAGCAGAACGGCGCAGATTACCCGTAGGCCCGGCAAGCGCAGCGCCACCGGGCGCTTTTCCGCCACGTCTGGCATTGAAATCCTCTACACTTAACCCCATTCTAGATCCCATATGCACAGCGCCGGATGCGCGCTTCATTCACCTATTTCAACAGGACAGCGTTTATGACCAATCCATTACTGACGCCTTTTTCGTTGCCGCCGTTTTCTAAAATCCTCCCTGAGCATGTGGTTCCAGCCGTTACGCAATCGCTGGACAACTGCCGCGCGGCGGTAGAAAGCGTGGTAGCGCAGGGCGCGCCGTACACCTGGGAAAATCTGTGTCAGCCGCTGGCCGAAGTGGACGACGTGCTGGGGCGTATCTTCTCCCCGGTGAGCCACCTGAACTCGGTAAAAAACAGTCCGGAACTGCGCGAAGCCTACGAACAGACCCTGCCGCTGCTCTCTGAGTACAGCACCTGGGTCGGCCAGCACGAAGGTCTCTACAAAGCCTACCGCGACCTGCGCGACGGCGACCATTATGCCGAACTGAACACGGCGCAGAAAAAATCGGTCGATAACGCCCTGCGTGACTTTGAGCTGTCCGGTATCGGTTTGCCAAAAGAGAAGCAGACCCGCTACGGTGAAATTGCCGCGCGCCTGTCCGAACTGGGCAACCAGTACAGCAACAACGTGCTCGACGCCACCATGGGCTGGACGAAGCTGATTACCGACGAAGCTGAGCTGGCCGGTATGCCGGAAAGCGCGCTGGCGGCGGCAAAAGCCCAGGCCGAGGCGAAAGAGCAGGAAGGCTTCCTGTTGACGCTGGATATCCCGAGCTATCTGCCGGTGATGACCTACTGCGACAACCAGGCCCTGCGCGAAGAGATGTACCGCGCGTACAGCACCCGCGCCTCCGATCAGGGGCCGAATGCCGGTAAGTGGGACAACAGCCCGGTCATGGCGGAAATCCTCGCCCTGCGTCACGAGCTGGCACAGCTGCTGGGCTTCGAAAACTACGCCGATAAATCCCTCGCCACCAAAATGGCGGAGAACCCGCAGCAGGTGCTCGATTTCCTGACCGATCTGGCGAAACGCGCCCGTCCTCAGGGTGAGAAAGAGCTGGCCCAACTGCGCGCCTTCGCGAAAGCGGAGTTCGGCGTGGACGAGCTGCAGCCGTGGGATATAGCCTACTACAGCGAAAAACAGAAGCAGCATCTCTACAGCATCAGCGACGAGCAGCTGCGCCCGTACTTCCCGGAAAACAAAGCCGTTAACGGCCTTTTTGAAGTGGTGAAACGCATCTATGGCATCACCGCCAAAGAGCGTACCGATATCGACGTCTGGCACCCGGACGTGCGCTTCTTCGAGCTGTATGACGAGAAAAACGAACTGCGCGGCAGCTTCTACCTCGATCTCTACGCTCGTGAGAACAAGCGCGGCGGGGCGTGGATGGACGACTGCGTGGGCCAGATGCGTAAAGCCGACGGCTCCCTGCAGAAGCCGGTTGCCTACCTGACCTGTAACTTCAACCGTCCGGTGAGCGGCAAGCCTGCGCTCTTCACCCACGACGAAGTGATCACCCTGTTCCACGAGTTCGGTCACGGTCTGCACCACATGCTGACCCGCATCGAAACCGCAGGCGTGGCGGGCATCAGCGGCGTGCCGTGGGATGCGGTCGAGCTGCCAAGCCAGTTTATGGAAAACTGGTGCTGGGAGCCGGACGCGCTGGCGTTTATCTCCGGTCACTATGAGACCGGCGAACCGCTGCCGAAAGCGCTGCTGGATAAAATGCTGGCGGCGAAAAACTACCAGGCGGCGATGTTCATCCTGCGCCAGCTGGAGTTCGGCCTGTTCGACTTCCGTCTGCACGCGGAGTTTAGCCCGGAGCAGGGTGCGAAAATCCTTGAAACCCTCGCCGAGATTAAAAAGCAGGTTGCCGTTATTCCAGGACCAACCTGGGGCCGCTTCCCGCATGCTTTCAGCCACATCTTCGCAGGCGGCTACGCGGCGGGTTACTACAGCTACCTGTGGGCCGACGTGCTGGCGGCAGATGCCTTCTCTCGCTTCGAAGAAGAGGGGATCTTCAACCGCGAAACCGGCCAGTCGTTCCTCGATAACATCCTGACCCGCGGCGGGTCTGAAGAGCCAATGGTGCTGTTCAAACGCTTCCGCGGCCGCGAGCCGCAGCTGGACGCGATGCTTGAGCATTACGGGATCAAAGGCTGATTGTTACGTGAAGATCTGCTTAGTGGATGAAACGGGCGCCGGAGACGGCGCCTTATCTGTTCTGGCATCCCGCTGGGGGCTGGAGCACGATGAAGAAAACCTGATGGCGCTGGTGATGACAACAGCGCACCTTGAATTACGCAAGCGCGACGAACCGAAGCTCGGCGGGATTTTTGTTGACTTTGTCGGCGGCGCGATGGCGCACCGGCGCAAGTTCGGCGGCGGTCGCGGCGAGGCGGTGGCTAAAGCGGTCGGCATCAAAGGGAGCTATCTCCCGGACGTGGTCGATGCCACGGCGGGACTGGGGCGTGATGCTTTTGTGCTGGCGTCTGTCGGCTGTCACGTGCGGATGCTGGAGCGTAATCCTGTGGTCGCTGCGCTGCTCGACGATGGGCTAGCGCGGGGCTATGCGGACCCGGAAATCGGCCCGTGGCTGCAGGAACGACTACAGCTGATCCACGCCTCCAGCCTGACGGCGCTGACCGATATCACCCCGCGCCCGCAGGTGGTCTATCTCGACCCCATGTTCCCGCATAAGCAGAAAAGCGCGCTGGTGAAGAAAGAGATGCGGGTGTTTCAGTCGCTGGTGGGGCCGGATTTGGATGCCGATGGCCTGCTGGAGCCTGCTCGTCAGCTTGCAACGAAGCGGGTGGTGGTAAAGCGCCCGGACTACGCGCCGCCGCTGGCGGACGTTGCGACCACTAACGCGGTGACCACTAAAGGGCACCGGTTTGATATTTATCCGGGTAGGCCGGAATAAAAAAAGCCGGGTGGCGGCTTCGCCTTACCCGGCCTACGTCCTCGATCTATTCCCTCTCCCATAGGGAGAGGGTTAGGGTGAGGGGAATTTAACGCACTTACTCGTCTTCTTCGTCACGCAGTGGAACAATCAGCATATCCACGTGAACGGTATTGATCAGCTGGCGCGCTGAAGACATCAGCTTGCTCCAGAAGTCCTGATGGTGACCGCAAACCACCAGGTCCATGTCGTATTTCTTGATCGCATCAACCAGCACCTGGCCCAGATCGCCGCTGCCGCTCAGGGTTTCGGTAATCGGATAGCCCGCGTTGGTGGAGAGTTCGCTCAGGGCATGGTGAGTCTCTTCGGAAATGCGTTTTTGCATATCGCCAAGATTCACGTCGATCAGACCGGTGTAGAGATCGGAGTAATTCACGTCAACGTGAATCAGCGAAACTTTCGCGTTGTAGGGACGTGCCATGGATACCGCTTTATCAACCAGCACTTTGCTCTCCGGGGAGAGGTCAACCGCGATGAGAATGTGTTTGTAAGCCATAGTGTTACTCCTTCCTTAAGTTATCGATGACTAAGTGAGAATGCCGTCGTCTGATACTTTCATTACGGCCCAGTTAAACATATTTTTCAAGCTTTGGTGTTGATAACGATTAACCTTGTGGCAAAAAAATTAACGGATCTCCTACACTATTAAATGAGCCGTTCGGATATTAAAACGCGAACCGGATCGACTTTTGGTCATTCTTTCACTGAACTGTCTGTCAGGGCATTGGGGTGCGGTAGCTCAGGAGCCTTGCTTCGTGGGCGGACGCCGGGGAGGATGTATGATTAGCACCGTCGCATTGTTTTGGGCGTTATGCGTGGTTTGCATAGTGAATATGGCGCGCTACTTCTCATCGTTACGTGCGCTGTTAGTGGTACTTCGTGGTTGCGATCCGTTGCTTTATCAGTATGTGGACGGTGGAGGGTTCTTCACCTCGCATGGACAGCCCAGCAAGCAGATGCGTCTGGTGGGATACATCTACTACCAGCGCTACCGCGATCATCACGATGAAGAGTTTATTCGTCGCTGCGAGCGCCTGCGTCGTCAGTTCATTTTGACCAGCGCCCTGTGCGGGCTGGTCGTAGTCAGTATGATTGCATTGATGATTTGGCACTGAGCATAAAAAAAGCGGGTCAGCTTCCTGACCCGCTTTTTTGTCGCCTTCAACCGATTAAATCAGCTTCAGCGAAATCCAGTACAAACCGCCAGACAGCAGGATGGATGCCGGAAGGGTGAACACCCAGGCCATCAGAATGTTGGTCACGGTTTTGCGCTGCAGACCGCCACCGTCAACAATCATGGTACCTGCCACGGACGAAGAGAGTACGTGGGTGGTGGATACCGGCATACCGGTGTAGCTCGCCAGACCGATAGACACTGCCGCCGTCATCTGCGCGGACATACCCTGCGCATAGGTCATGCCTTTCTTACCGATCTTCTCGCCGATGGTGGTCGCCACACGACGCCAGCCAATCATTGTACCGATACCGAGCGCCAGCGCGACGGCCATGATGATCCAGATTGGCGCGTACTCGATGGTGTTGAGCATATCGCCTTTCAGTTTCTTCAGGAGACGCTGGTCGTCAGCATTCACGTCAGGCAGCTTCGCCACTTTATCCGTCACATCAGAGATGCACAGCATAATGCGACGCAGCTGACCACGCTGCTCAACGGTCAGTTTGTCATAACTTTCGATATTGCCCAGCATGCCTTTCGCACGTTCCAGCGCGTTAATCGCGTTTGCCGGATGGCAGTGGAACTCGCCTGGTGCAGTCGTGGCACCGGCTTCCGGAGAAGGGATTAACTGGTCAACGCCCGTCGCCTTCTTCAGCAGTTCAGGATGCTGCTGGAAATAGGTTTCGACGTTATTTACCGCATCGCGGGTACGGGTGATTTCGTAGCCGGAGGCATTCATGTTGACCACGAATCCTGCCGGTGCAACGCCAATCAGTACCAGCATCACCAGACCAATGCCTTTCTGACCATCGTTCGCGCCGTGTGAGAAAGCCACGCCGATAGCGGAAATGATCAGGGCAATACGCGTCCAGAATGGCGGCTTTTTCTTGCCGTCTTTCTTTTCACGCTCTGCCGGCGTCAGGTGAATACGGGAGCGTTTTTTGGTATTGCTCCAGTAACGACGCAGGATGAAGATCAGCCCGCCAGCCACCACCAGACCCACGATAGGGGAGACGATGAGTGAGGCAAAGATCCCCAGTACTTTCGGGATATTTAATGCATCAACAACCGAGGTACCGGTCATGAGGGCATTCGTTAACCCGATACCGATAATCGCGCCGATGAGGGTGTGAGAACTGGATGCAGGCAGGCCAAAATACCAGGTACCGAGGTTCCAGATAATTGCAGCAAGCAGCATTGAGAACACCATAGCGAGGCCATGGCCAGAACTAACGTTAAGCAGCAGATCCGTTGGCAGCATATGCACGATGGCATACGCAACGCTCAGTCCGCCCAGGAGGACACCAAAAAAGTTAAATACCGCCGCCATAACAACCGCAAGCTGCGATCGCATTGCGCGAGTGTAGATAACCGTCGCTACTGCGTTTGCAGTGTCGTGGAAGCCGTTGATCGCTTCGTAAAACAGTACAAAAACCAGAGCAAGCAATAATAAAAGCCCGGTATGTAAATCCAGGCCGGCAAACAAATGTAGCATAGGACGTTACGCCATTTTGAGGACATGAACGCGGCGCATTATCCAGGACAAATGCGCGGCGGGCAAAGTGAAATATAGACTTTTTTTGACATACCACCTGATTTGAGAAAAGCACCAGAAAGGATATTCTTTAAATTTCAATGGAATGGCTTTGTAATATCTTTTTACGCTGGTGTGACCACAGAGGAAACTTTACAATCCGCGGCAGTTAACAAAGAGGGTTTTGACGTGGAAAGGTTTGATGCCGTGGTAATTGGCGCCGGTGCGGCGGGTATGTTTTGTGCGGCAATGGCCGGACAGGCGGGTCGTCGCGTGCTGCTGCTGGATAACGGTAAAAAGCCCGGCCGTAAGATCCTGATGTCCGGCGGCGGGCGCTGCAACTTTACTAATCTGTATGTTGAACCCGCGGCCTATTTGAGCCAAAACCGTCATTTTTGTAAATCTGCGCTGGCGCGCTACACCCAATGGGATTTTATCGACTTGGTGGGTAAGCACGGCATCGCGTGGCATGAAAAGACGCTGGGACAGCTGTTCTGCGACGACTCCGCGCAGCAGATTGTCGATATGCTGGTGGCCGAGTGCGAGAAGGGCGGCGTCGTCATGCGCCTGCGCACGGAAGTGCTGGATGTCGCCCGCGATGACCAGGGCTACACGCTGCAGCTCAACGGTGAAACCGTCAGCGCAGACAGCCTGGTGATCGCCAGCGGCGGCCTGTCGATGCCGGGGCTGGGCGCCTCCCCGTTTGGCTATAAGATTGCCGAACAGTTTGGCCTGAAAGTCTTGCCTACGCGCGCCGGGCTGGTGCCGTTCACGCTGCACAAACCGCTTCTCGAACAGCTTCAGACGCTGTCTGGCGTGTCCGTTCCCTCGGTCATTACCGCCGAAGACGGGACGGTGTTTCGTGAAAATCTGCTCTTTACCCATCGCGGCCTCTCCGGCCCGGCGGTACTGCAAATTTCCAGCTACTGGCAGCCGGGGGAATTCGTCACGGTTAACCTGCTCCCGGAGTGCGATCTCGACGCGTTTCTAAACGAGCAGCGTACCGCGCACCCGAATCAAAGCCTGAAAAATACCCTGGCAATGCAGCTGCCAAAACGTCTGGTGGAATGTTTGCAGGTGCTGGGGCAGATCCCCGACGTGTCGCTCAAGCAGCTTAACAGCCGCGAGCAGGAGGTGCTGGTTGAGACACTGACAGCCTGGCGCGTTCAGCCAAACGGCACCGAAGGCTATCGCACCGCAGAAGTGACGCTGGGCGGCGTCGACACGAATGAACTCTCGTCCCGCACCATGGAAGCGCGCAACGTGCCGGGACTCTATTTTATTGGCGAAGTGATGGATGTGACCGGCTGGCTCGGCGGGTACAACTTCCAGTGGGCATGGGCGAGTGCCTGGGCGTGTGCTCAGGCGCTGGCAGAGAAATAATCACGCAGCGCAATTATTGCACCAACTTTTCCTCTCCGTTCAACTAAGCTTCGACCTGGCGCCCCGCCGCGTTCGCGGGGCCTTATTCCTTTTGGTCGAGCACGCGTCATGCAGTTACTCAGTATTATTATTTTGCTTACCCTCACCGTGGTGATCCATTCGCTGTGGATGTTTGGCGTTTTAAAATTCATTAGGTTAGAAGTCGATTCTGCGGTACGCATCGTGTTACGCAACGTCGGTATCGTGATCTCCATGATCTTCGCCCACCTCCTTGAGGCCGGACTGTTTGCTGCGTTTTATTTTGTCATCGACGCGTTTAATGACTGGAACACCAGCTTCTATTTTTCACTGGTCAGCTACGCCACCGTGGGATACGGCGACGTCACGCTACCCCAGCACTGGCGGCTCATCGGCGGCGTAGAAGGGCTGGTAGGCGCGTTGATGGTGGGCTGGTCCGTGGCGGTTCTGGTGGCGGTGCTGCAGCGTTTGCGCGGCATGAGCGCCTAAAACGGCAGATGCACGATCCCCGTCGGGTAAGGTAAAGTACCCCTCCTTGCGCGGCCCGAAGGCCGCGAATTTGAGGGCGAAGAGGCTGATTAACGGCCCGCCCTTTTCTGTTCCTGGTTTACGCCAGTTTGCATGGTGTTGTGTTTTGTCTGCCAAAAGGGTTTTGTATGTCTGCTGCTCATCTCGGTTTCCCGACGGAAACCGTTGTTGTCTTTGTGGTGATGGCCGTTGGGGCGATGTTTATCGACCTCTTTATGCACCGTCACGATAAACCTGTCTCGCTGAAAAGCGCGGCGATGTGGTCCATTTTCTGGGTCATGATGGCGATGGCCTTCGCCGGGTTCCTGTATGTTCACCACGGCGCCGAGATGGCGAGCCTGTTCCTCACCGGCTATGCGCTGGAAGAGGTGCTCTCCGTCGATAACCTGTTTGTGATGATGGCGATTTTCGCCTGGTTCGGCGTGCCGGATAAGTACCGTCACCGCGTGCTTTACTGGGGCGTGCTGGGGGCGATTGTCTTCCGCGGCATCTTTGTGGCTATCGGCACCAGCCTGTTAAGCCTGGGGCCATACGTTGAGGTAATTTTCGCGCTGGTTGTCGGCTGGACGGCGGTGATGATGCTCAGGCGCAATGAAGAGAGCGACGAAGTGGAAGACTACTCGGGTCATCTCGCCTATCGCCTGGTGAAGCGCTTTTATCCGGTCTGGCCGAAAATCAGCAGCAACGCCTTTATTCTGACGCAGAAAGAGGTGGATGCGGAGCTGGAGAAGCCGGAAAACCAGGACGTGATGGTTGGTCGCGTGAAGAAGGCAAAGCGCTATGCGACGCCGCTGCTGCTTTGCGTGGCCGTCGTCGAGCTCTCTGACGTGATGTTCGCGTTTGACTCCGTGCCGGCCATTATTGCCGTGAGCCGCGAACCGCTGATTATCTACAGCGCCATGATGTTCGCCATTCTCGGCCTGCGTACGCTTTACTTCGTGCTGGAGGCGCTGAAGCAGTATCTGGTGCACCTCGAGAAAGCCGTGGTGCTGCTGCTGTTCTTCGTGGCGTTCAAGCTGGGGTTAAATGCCACCGACCACTTCTGGCACCACGGTTACAGCATTGGCGCGACGGCCAGCCTGTTTGTGGTATTAGGCGTGCTGGCGCTGGGGATTATTGCGAGCGTGATGTTCCCGGGGAAACGTACTGCCTGATGCACCGCTTTTCTCCCTCTCCCTGTGGGAGAGGGCCGGGGTGAGGGCACCAGACCGCACCTAACCCTTAATGGGTGAATTTCGGCGCTTGCGCGGGTGATGGAAGTGCCGCCAGTGCGGATCCTGCGCCGCCGCCAGCAGCTCGTGGTCGCCGCGGGTGTCTCCCCAGGCGCGCAGGTGATAGGCGTTCAGATCGCCATACACTTTTTCCAGCCTCGCCACCTTCTGGGCGCAGCGGCAGTTATTGCCCGTGATGCGCCCCGTCAGCTTGCCGTCTTTCACTTCCAGCTGCGTGCCAATCAGCTTAATGCCGAGCTTATCCGCCCACGGCTGGAGCACCAGCGCCGGGGACGCGGAACAGATAGTCACCTCCGCACCGGAGTTCACCTCCGCCGCCACCGCCAGAACCCCTTCGGGGCGCATCAGCTTATTCCAGTATTTTTCGCAAAAGGCTTCCGCCTGCTGGCGCAGCCAGTGTTCATCCACGCCCGTCAGGAACGTTTTAATCAGCACTTCCTTCAGCTCATCGCGCGTGAGCTTGCGACGCACGCAGTGGAGCGTGGGCAGCGCCATGCGCACCAGACGGCCCGCGAAGTAACGTTTACCGAAGGCAAAACGCAGGAAAGGAATAAAGCTGTCGTGGTGCGTTAATGTCCCATCAAAGTCAAAGACAGAGAGCACGCTGGATTTTGCCACCGTCTCGTCGGCAATCATATTGGTCATAAATACGTCTTAGCTGAAATACACATTCTGCGGATCAGTTTACCTGCTTTAGCTGGACAGTCCTTATATCGCCACCATTTTTTTCTCGATCTTGCGATCTCAAAGTGAGTCCATTTTTGGCCTCGATAAGGATTGGTGAAAAAACGAACTGTCTATATTATCGCCACATCGCAAGATATTTCGGGGAACCATTGGGCCCCATAGGTAAGGAAAAACTCACTCACTACTTCTTTCTTGATATGACTCTTAGATCGCTTATTTCAATCCTCACGTTAAGTTTTGCTTCGTTTTCTGCAATGAGTTTTCAACTTCCAGCGTCGATGCTATCGATGAACAGTGAGCTGGCGGTATCACCGGCGAAATCTGCGCTGCTGCATCAGGAAACAGGCCCGCTGCGCTCGCGCATTCTCGATCAATATCAGAAGTGGAAAGGCACCCAGTACCGGTGGGGCGGAACCACGCATCGCGGGGTGGATTGCTCCGCGCTCGTGCAGCACCTGTTCACCGATGCGGCGCATCTCAATTTGCCGCGCACGACGAGTGAACAGATCCATCGCGGCGTGCAGGTCGCACAATTTCGTCTGCAGGCGGGGGATTTGGTCTTCTTCCAGACCGGCCCCAACCGCAAGCACGTCGGCGTTTATATTGGCAATAGCCAGTTTATTCATGCCTCAAGCAGCCAGGGGGTAACGGTCTCAACCCTGACTGATGATTACTGGCAGGCGCACTTCATTACCGCCCGTCGGGTTGCAGGCAGTGCGGCCTGACACCGTCAGATGATGTCATCCACGACGCCGCCGTCGACGCGAAGCGCCGCGCCCGAGGTGGCGGAGGCCTGTGGCGAACAGACATAAATCACCATATTGGCCACCTCTTCAACCGTGGCCGCGCGCTGGATAACCGAGCTGGGGCGGTTGGCCATCACAAACTCTTTCGCCAGCTGCTCCAGCGACTTGCCGGTTTTTTCGATTTCATCTTTCATCATCTCTGCGAAACCGTCAGACATCGTCGGGCCTGGCAGTACGCTGTTGACCGTCACGCCGCTTCCCGCCACGAACTTCGCCAGCCCGCGCGCCAGCGAGAGCTGCGCCGTTTTGGTCACGCCGTAGTGGATCATATCAGCCGGGATATTGCAGGCCGACTCGGAGGAGATAAACACCACGCGTCCCCAGCCTTTCTGCACCATACCCGGCAGCAGGGCGCGGGACAGACGCACGCCGGACATCACGTTGGTCTGCCAGTAACGCTCCCAGGTCTCATCGTCGGTGGTATAGAAATCCTGCGGCCCGTAAATCCCGGCGTTGTTAACCAGAATATCGACGTTATTCGCCACCTTCAGGAGCGATTCGACCCCTTCCGCCGTGCTGAGATCGGCAATCGCGGCACGCACCTGCACGCCCGGCACCACCTGCTGGAGCTGCTGAATGCCTTTATTCACCGATTCCGTGCTGCGGCCATTGACGATCACTTCCGCACCGCTTTCTGCCAGACCTCTGGCAATGGCGAACCCGATCCCGCCAGTTGAGGCGGTCACCAGCGCCACTTTCCCCGCAAAGTTGATTTTCATCATCTGCTCCTTATCGTTTTAACGTTCGGACCTTAAAGCGTAGCAGGTGAGGATGACGGCTCCTGGCTAAAAAGGCGCAGCAGCGTCTCAACCTGCTCATCAAGCGGTGCGAGGGAGCGCTTTACAATCAGGTGAAGCGGCGTTGCCCTGCGCGCGCCGTGGCTCAGCGGCAGGCGTTTCAGCACACCTTGATCCAGCTGAGTCTGGATGCGTTCCTCTGGCAGCCAGCCGTAGCCGACCTGAGAGACGATGGCCTCAATGGCGGCATCGATGGTGGAGAAGGTCCACGACTCACCGGCAGCACGCGCGGCGGGCTGGCTGTCCGCAATCTGGATAAGCGGCCACGGGCGCAGCATCTCATCATTTAGCGGCGCGTCGAGGTGAAAGAGGGGATGCTGGTGATGGGCCACGGCAACAAAGTCGATATTCATTAGCCATTCGCCGAGCCCGGTGATGTCCTGGCGGCGGGTTAAAATCATCACATCGGCTTCGTCGTTAATGGCGTCGGCGCGGGTATTTTCCAGCACCTCGGTGAGACGGACCTGGGTCTGCGGATACTGCTGCTGGAACTGACGCAGGATGGCGAACAGGCGGCGGCGCGGGAAAATGGAGTCCACCACCAGATCCAACCGCGTGCGCATTCCGTTGCGAAGGGTCGCTGCGCGCGTCTCAACGTACGAAAACGCTTTCAGCAGCGGTTTAACCTGGTTGAGAAGCAGTTCTCCCGCCGGGGTTAACACCGCCCGTCGCCCCTCCGGGACCAGCAGCGCCACGCCCAGCCGCTCCTGCAGCAGCGACAGGTTATAGCTCACCGAGGACTGGCTGCGGTGGGTTTCTTCCGCGGCTTTGGCAAAGCTGCCCGCCTCAACCACCTTCGCCAGTAAGGACCATTGTTCCAGCGTCGTCTTGTGCATGATTTATCTAAAATTTGGATGAATTTGATTAAAACATAGCGTTATTCATTCATTTTTTGAAGGGATACGATCGTCTCATCAAAACAAAGGAGACATCTTATGAACACCTTCGACAAACACGACTTAAGCGGCTTCGTTGGCAAACATCTTGTTTATACTTACGATAACGGCTGGAACTACGAGATTTATGTAAAAAATGAGACCACGCTTGATTACCGTATTCACAGCGGTCTCGTGGCCAACCGTTGGGTGAAAGATCAGCAGGCTTACATCGTGCGGGTAGGGGAAAGCATCTATAAAATTTCCTGGACCGAGCCAACCGGTACCGACGTCAGCCTGATTGTGAACCTGGGCGACAAACTGTTCCACGGCACCATCTTCTTCCCACGCTGGGTCATGAACAACCCGGAAAAAACCGTCTGCTTCCAGAACGACCATATTCCGCTGATGAATAGCTATCGTGATGCGGGCCCGGCGTATCCAACGGAAGTGATTGATGAATTTGCCACTATCACCTTCGTGCGCGACTGCGGTGCAAACAATGAAAGCGTTATCGCCTGCGCGGCCAGTGAATTACCGAAAAACTTTCCAGATAACCTGTAATAAGCGCGACAATTAACTAAAAACAAAAGTTCCCGGCTATTTCATATTATTTTGAAATAGCCGGGATTTTTTTTGTTTGTTGAGGATTGGTTTAAAACAATTCATTTCAAAATGTTGCGGAAGATCACGTTAAAAATATTTAATAGTAATTTAACTTGTTGTTTTTAAAGTAGCTGCTAGTTGTCTTATAACGTTGCAAACGTTGTCTTAATTTTTCCCTAAGGAAAGAGAGCTACTTTGATATAAGTTTATGGTTCGTTGAAATAAACGGGCTGGCATTTGGTTAATATCAAAAACATGCCATTTTTATTGCAAGGAAATTAATAATGAGTGATTTTCTGCCTTTTTCGCGGCCGTCGATGGGCGCTGAGGAAATTGCGGCGCTTCAGGACGTTTTGATGTCGGGCTGGATCACCACGGGGCCTAAGAATCAGGAACTTGAAGAGGCATTCTGTCAACTTACCGGTAATCAGCATGCGATTGCCGTCTGTTCAGCCACCGCAGGTATGCACGTCACGCTGATGGCGCTGGATATTGGCCCGGGCGATGAAGTCATTACCCCCTCCCAGACCTGGGTGTCCACGCTGAATATGATCGTACTGCTGGGCGCCACGCCGGTCATGATCGATGTGGACAACGATACATTAATGGTGACGCCAGAAGCCGTTGAAGCCGCCATTACCCCGCGTACCAAAGCCATTATTCCCGTTCATTATGCCGGTGCGCCGTGTGAAATCGACGCTATCCATGCCATCGGCGAACGTCATGGTATTCCGGTTATTGAAGATGCGGCCCATGCCGCCGGAACGTACTACAAGGACCGTCACGTGGGCTGGAAAGGGACGGCGATTTTTTCCTTCCACGCCATTAAAAATATGACCTGCGCGGAAGGGGGCTTAGTCGTCACGGATAATGCCCAGCTGGCGCAGCGGATCCGCAGTCTGAAATTCCATGGCCTGGGCGTAGATGCCTATGACCGCCAGACGCACGGTCGTGCGCCGCAGGCGGAAGTGATCGCCCCGGGCTATAAATACAACCTGGCGGATATCAACGCCGCGCTGGCGCTGGTGCAGTTAGGCAAGCTGAAAGAGGCCAACAGGCGCCGCCAGGAAATCGCCGAACGCTACCTGCGGGAGCTTGCCGATACGCCGTTCCAACCGCTCACCATTCCGTCATGGCCGCACGTGCACGCCTGGCACCTGTTTATTATTCGCGTTGATGAAGCGCGCTGTGGAATTTCCCGCGACAACCTGATGGCGGCGCTGAAAGAGAAAGGCATCGGTACCGGCCTCCACTTCCGCGCGGCGCACACCCAAAAATACTACCGCGAGCGTTTTCCTGATGTATCGCTCCCGAATTCTGAATGGAATAGCGCGCGTATTTGTTCACTCCCTCTTTTCCCGGATATGACTCATGACGACACAACCCGTGTCATTACCGCACTCCATCAGCTTGCAGGACATTGATATGTTCAGTGCACCGCCTGTACAAAAAGTTTCCGTGGTCATCCCGGTTTATAACGAGCAGGAGAGCCTGCCCGAACTGATCCGCCGTACAACGGCCGCCTGCGACACGATGGGCAAGGCTTATGAAATTCTGCTGGTGGATGACGGCAGTAGCGATAATTCCGCGCTGATGCTGACCGAGGCCGCGCAGGCTGAAGGCAGCCACATTGTGGCCGTGCTGCTCAACCGCAACTACGGCCAGCACTCGGCGATTATGGCGGGGTTTAGCCACGTCACGGGCGATCTGATCATCACCCTGGACGCTGACCTGCAAAACCCGCCGGAAGAGATCCCGCGCCTGGTCGCCAAAGCCGATGAAGGCTATGACGTGGTCGGCACGGTACGTCAGAACCGTCAGGACAGTCTGTTCCGCAAGCTGGCCTCACGCACCATCAACCGTCTTATCCAGCGCACGACCGGTAAAGCGATGGGCGATTACGGCTGCATGCTGCGCGCCTACCGCCGCCATATTGTCGACGCGATGCTGCACTGCCATGAGCGCAGCACCTTTATTCCGATCCTCGCCAACACCTTTGCCCGCAAGGCAACGGAAATTCCGGTTCTGCACGCCGAGCGCGAGCACGGGGAATCGAAGTACAGCTTTATGCGTCTCATCAACCTGATGTATGACCTCATCACCTGCCTGACCACCACGCCGCTGCGTCTGCTGAGCGTTTTCGGCAGCATCATCGCCGTGGCCGGGTTTGCGCTGTCCGTTCTGCTGGTGGTGCTGCGACTGGTCTTTGGCCCGCAGTGGGCGGCGGAAGGGGTCTTCATGCTCTTTGCCGTGCTGTTTATGTTCATCGGCGCCCAGTTTGTCGGGATGGGCCTTCTCGGTGAATACATTGGCCGTATCTATAACGATGTTCGCGCGCGTCCGCGCTACTTTATTCAACGTGTTGTCCGTCAGGAACACAAAGCATCTCAAGAGGAAATTCACCCATGAAAGCTGTTGTATTTGCCTATCACGATATGGGGTGCGCGGGCACGCTGGCCCTGCTGGAAGCGGGCTATGACATTGCGGCAATCTTTACCCATCCGGACACGGCTGGAGAGAATAACTTTTTCGGCTCTGTGGCGCGTATCGCCGCCGAGCGTGGGATCCCGGTTTACGCGCCGGACGACGTAAACCACCCGCTGTGGGTGGAGCGCATCCGCGCGCTCGCGCCTGACGTGATCTTCTCGTTCTACTATCGCAACCTGCTCTCCGACGAGATCTTAGGTCTCGCCGCAAAAGGCGCCTTTAATCTTCACGGCTCTCTGCTGCCAGCCTACCGTGGCCGCGCCCCGCTGAACTGGGTGCTGGTGAACGGTGAAACGGAAACGGGGGTGACGCTGCACCGCATGGTGCGCCGTGCGGATGCGGGCGCTATCGTCGCACAGCAGAAGGTCGCTATTGATGCGGACGAAACGGCGCTGCAGCTGCATCAAAAGCTGAATGCGACCGCGCAGACGCTGCTGCGTGATGCCCTTCCCGCCATCCTCAACGGTACCTTTAGCGAGACCGCGCAGGATGAGAGCAAGGCAAGCATCTTTGGCCGCCGCGCGCCGGAAGATGGTCGTCTGGACTGGAACAAGCCCGCTCGCCAGCTGCATAACCTGGTGCGCGCCGTGACCGACCCGTGGCCGGGCGCGTACAGCTTTGCTGGCGTAAGCAAATTTATCGTCTGGAAATCCCGCGTGCGTGACGACATCCCGGCCGCCAAACCGGGCACCGTCGTCTCTGTCTCCCCGCTGATTGTGAGCTGCGGCGAGCAGGCGCTGGAGATCGTCACCGGACAAACCGACAACGGCCTGTACGTTCAGGGCACGCAGCTGGCGCAGTCTCTGGGTCTGGTGGCCGGGGCGCTGATCACCA
>Ga0207713_1000838_pt1 | contig 28294 bp, 25 predicted proteins | sample KBSS64metaG_FD_184404 | JGI IMG/M metagenome (GOLD analysis project Ga0207713, IMG submission 184404) | Switchgrass rhizosphere microbial communities from Kellogg Biological Station, Michigan, USA - KBS S6-4 metaG (SPAdes) (version 2) | ecosystem: Host-associated > Plants > Roots > Rhizosphere >... | reverse complement strand
ATGATGGTCACTTTACTGGCACCATTACTGCCCTTTCAACGTCCAGTCCTTCTGTTCCAGAGCCATCATCGTGGGCAATGATGCTCGCAGGCTTTGGGATTCTTGGCGGTGTCATTAGGCATAGGAAACGCAACGTGTCAGCTTGTTTCGTATAATGAGATTGCCCTCTCGTACAGCACGAAGAATCTGTTTGGCTCGTTCGGGTACCTAAAGCTCTGTTTTCACGCTGTACGCTTGTCAGGATGGCTTTAAATGGCACGGTATTGGCTGCATCAGCAACGTACTGAGCTGAGGATTATAAGTGTTCATGTACGAGATGTGCATGTGCATCCATCAAGATTATTTTCCTTATCTGACGCGTGCTGTGATGCCTTAATCTACGGCATTCAACCACAAATACTCTCGCACGGCACCCCATCGCCGTCCCCGTCCAACCTGCCGATACCGCAGTCGTTCAAATAGTGCATCGCATCTGAACAACTGTTCATCTGACGACAAAGGCGCTTGGAACCGCAGGACAGACCCTCAGTTTTCTGCGGCTCACTATACGACACCTGCGGTTCAACCGGCAGTGCGGGCGCTACCCTAATTGATTCAACCGGCGGTGAGGGCTGTTTCACTGCAAGCGCTACTGGTGGGGCAGTGATGGTGGTTTTTTCTGCCGGGGTGTGTGCATCTGGTATTGCCGCTAGTGGGACCCGCTGCGTTGCTGGAACGTCAACCGAACATCGACCGGCACAGAACATCACAACGCAAAGCGCTAATATCCATCCAATGCGGTCATTCGCTGTTTCTTTCGACATCGCCCCCCGCGATGATGAACCGTGCGCCGATTATTCAAGCTAACTGTATGCCCGTAACAGCGAGCAAATCAAACCCGTCTCGCACGCCTTCGACGGTAACACGCTTGCCGACGAGCTTGATGGTGCGGCGGCTTGCGTCCAGTCGCCAATGTCCGCCGCTGTCGGTTCGAAGAAACAGATTAAAGCCGTCTTGCAGAAGTAGGCCCGTTTCCGTGTGCATGGTTCCCTTAGGCATTGCATCCTCGTTGCGTGACCGATGCCAATTGCGCTGATCGACTAGTACAACGACATCGGCCGACTTCACGGTGCCGGAAAGGTGTTAAGGGCCGATTACGCCTTCTCGTCGCGCTAATGCATTCTTCAGCGCTCCCAGCTATGGTCATGGCATGTCGCTATGGGATGACTTCATTTGGCCGATCCGGGCATACCGCGACCATGTGCGGAGTGAGGAAGCGCTGGAGGCGCACCTTAAAGCAAACGGCAGATGCCCGGACTGCGGTGATCCCGAACATGCCAAGCCAGAAAATTGCCGCCATTATGGATCAAATACCGGATTTTGGTGAAATGTGGTCTAGGAACCTCCGCTAGCTTCACGCAGCAAAGCAAGGCGACTGATGGTGCAACCTCCAATTCCGAACGATGAAGGTATCAGCGATCTGGAGTTCGCTGCCCGCGTCGGGATCGTTCGGGCGCAACTGGAAGATGCCTATTGGGAGACCAGCCGCCTCGCTCTCGGCAATGCGGGCGACTATGTCCTGCTTGCGATTGACGCCTTGCCGTTCGGCGTCGTTCGGGATCGTGACCACTCCAAGAGCAGGGCATTCAGCGCAACCAAACAATCGGGCGATAAGGACAGAATGTAGCGCCTGCCATCCGTCCGATCCGGTTCACGCACGATCATCTTTTTACGTTCCAGATTGGCCAGCCACCTTAGCGCCGTTGTGGCTGGCACCATCGAAGCTAAGCAAGCGCTCGATACGCTGACATGATTGCGGCGATAGTGGGCGACGTACAGGTCAAGCAGGATGTCCCAGACGGGATCGGCGAACAGGTCGGCACCCAATCTTTGCTCTCGCTTCCTGCGCAACCGCAATATGTCCTGCGCAGCTCTCACCGTATCTATCGGTTCATCTGCCAGAGCTATTGATTTCTTTGGAGAAATATCAAAGTAGTTGGTGACAAAGGTGAAGAAGTCTTCTGGAAAACTGTTCAGCATATTCATAACGGTCCCCTAATCAGTGAGACCGAAGTTGCCGGTGGTCTAGCGTCTGCGTTATCGTTGGCTTGTGACGACGATCATCTTCGGGACCGTATCATTTCTGGACCTGCCATTTTTGCAATTGGTACTTGCATGTACGAAAAAAGCCACCGTTCACCCGCAGAAATCCTAAAAGCTCCCCCTCAGGCGCCCCGTGCGTAGCCGGCAGGACGTCTTGGGATTCTGGCGCGCGTTTTGCCGAAAAAAATGGCCTTCCTAGAGCACCGTCATCAGCTGCGAAGGATATGGCACCGCCAGCGCCTGACCTTCAGGTTGTGAAGGTTGCACATCCTTACCGACTCTCACGTTGCCGATGGGCATTTCAATGCAAGATGCCGCCAGCCCCATCTGACCGCATTTTGCGACCCTTTGGATTATACGAGCTAAAAAGCACTTTACGCTTATTGTTGCGAATCGAATAGCCCGTCAATCCAAAACCCAGGATAAACATGGCCCATGTGGAAGACTCTGGAACATCGGAGGGGGAAACTACGATCGGATTTAATAGAAAAGCATGGTAGTCGTCACCGATGAAGCCGCCACCGATTATCTGTCCATTCTCATTTATCCCGTTCGCTGTTCGGAGATTCCAGCCTAGGCTCGGATCAATCAGCGTATTAAGGTCAACCATCGGCCCGATGACACGGTCCAATAAGCCTTGGGAGTTGTACACCTGATAGTTAGACACAAATGCGTGATAGTCATTTCCTGCCGTGCTGTATCCAACTACTTGACTGTCATTCAAGTCGTTGGCCGCGCTGTCACCTGTTACGCCTAAAGCGCCCAGATCGGCCATTAAACCGGCGGCGTATAAAAAGGCATGATAGCCAGCATTATTTGTCAGATAACTCACGCCCGCCGCAAAATTGCTATCCGTAAGAGCGGATGCCGTACTAATTCCCCCGCCCAGCGTACCCAAATCAAATTTAAGGCCGTAATCGACGTTGTATGCGACCGCGTGATACGCGCCTTCGGCGGTCTGGCTCTGACCTACAACAAATCCGAAGTTATTCACATCGTTGGCAATGCTTGTCTTTCCGCCGAGAGTTCCAAGGTCAACAAGTCCACTCTTTCCGAAATAGAATGCGTGTCGGTTTGCACTCCCCGTGCCGTCAGTATCACTCCATCCGACGATCGCCCCCGCATCATTGATCGAAGTAGCAGCGTTAGACGCGCCTCCTTGAAGGGGAAATATCACGCCTTCGCCGCCACCTAACGTGTAGAACGATGCTATGCTTCCGCCTTGAAAATTGGAACCTGTCCCGACAACGGTGTCCGCATTGTTGATCGCGGCCGTGGTGCCTGTCGATGGAGCGATGTTGAGCATGGTGCCGCCGCTATACTTAAAGATGTAGTTTCGGCTGGAGCTGTCGCTGATGCCAACAATATCGCCATCATTATTGATTCCCGTCGCTTCGCTAAATGTGCCGCCTAGTGTGCCGAGGTCGGTGATTGCGTAGCGGATTTCTGCTCGCGCAGGCGTTACGCAATTTAAACTAGCAGCGCCTACAATGAGCGCAGCAATACCGCGGAACCGCTGCATACTTCCTCCCTTTGCCGACGACGTAACTAAGCTTTTCGTTAACATACCGAAATTGCTTGTCCATCACCCAATTGGGTGAGACAGCAATGTTCAAGCGTCCTAAGCTTGCGGTTCAAGTGATCGAAATCGTCACCTTCATAAGGTCTCGCCACCTCATTTGACCAGCAACGCCGGATCGGGCAGCGATGCTATGATATCCGCTGGATCACATTGCCAAGCCTCTGCCAGGCCTTCGATCTCTTTGTAGGTGACATAATCACCGTGCTCCATTGCAAAAAGGCGACCCATGGAAATACCAGTAACCTTTGCCAGCTTGGCCATGGGGAGATTACTCTGAAACCGCCATGCCGCGATCCAGCGATCACCGCTAGCAATCATGTTGGCGACCGGATGCTGAGCATTGTAGGGAGGCCAGCTTTTGACGACCGGCTTTTCGCCCTTGCGCCGCATGACTATTCGTTGATCGGAAAGTGAAGGCCGAGTTTCTTTCTGCGCTCCGTCAGCACATAATCGTCATAGAAGGGATCAGAATAGCCATCGGACTGCTCAACCCGTTCTGCCTGATCGGCAAGCGAGACATGATTGGTGTGGGCGGTAGCGGCAATCCATTCAAGGTCGCCATTGAAGGTGAGGCTGCTATCTGCCTCATAGGTCGTCAGCATCGTCCCTTGCACTTCCACCAGAAGCTGCCTCCCAATACCATCGGCAATGACCATACTGCCATCACTGGCAACGACACGGCAGGTGCCTGCTTCATCAAGGGGCAGTTCCATGATTGCGGTCAAACCACCGCTAATCCGCAACAGTTTTCCGTCCACAAGGAACGCCATGTTCGTCGTGCGGGGCATCGTAAATCTCCTAGAAAAGACGCGGGTGATCGACCGGGACCGGGTCTTCAGATAAAATCTCAAAGCAACTCATACGTTGGACGAGTTGGCGGGCCAGGGTCGAAGTGGCTGTCCTTCGGCGATAGCTGTCCGTGTGCTGGAGATCCGATATCAGTGCAGGGGCAGCAGCTGATAACGCAACTTCAAGGTGCAAGGTCAGGGCTTCATCGTCGAGTCGTCTCATACCGCTTATGAGAACAAAAAGGGAACGGTTCGTCAAGGTTGAATGGAGACACCATCTTCATTTCGGAAGATGCTTGTGGTCCTTTGAGCATTGCCCCTTGCTTCCCAGCGCCAGCTGGTCAAAATGAACATGCTTCCGTGGAAAGTGCGGAAGTGGGGCGTGGAAACCCCTCTTGAGACACCTCGGTCCTTACGGGCCGGGTGGCATGAGCGTATGTCCAACCCGGCAACGGGTAAAGGCTCATGCGCTCGTTGTCTCAGCGGGTTTCCAACATCCGGCTTTGGCCGTTGCCCCTTTAAATAAGGGGGCAATGTTGTCATGGATAATATCACAAAGAACCTTGTTCGTACCGCTTGCGTCGTTGCCGTAATTGCCGGCTGCTATCTGTGCGGCGTTACCTACTGGAACAACCTCGCCGATATGGACAAGTGTCGCTGGCATCTTAGCGATGATACCTGTCTAGCATTATCGCTTAATAATAAGGATTGGCGTTATTACGATCCAGAAGGCGATAAGGTGCTCGCTAACGAGATGAATTCAACTTATGTTGATCCCGGCAATCTCGATGCTGCTTTAGCTGAGCGTGCCGTATACGACAACCTGGAGGCCGACACGAGCCCAGAGGCTGAAGCCATTCGCGATATTGATAAGGCATCAGCCGGTGTTGACTCGGCAATGGCAAACGCAGGAATGTAATTCTGTTTGTGTAGACAGCACATAGCGCTGATCCGATTGGCCATTATCACGTTAACAAGGCGTTGAGCACACACGTGCAGAAGTGCGTACGAAGAGCGTTTGACAGGCTAGATGTCCGCTATGTATCTTATACGAAGCCTGGCGATTGCTACATGTCAACTTGGACACCCAATGAATGACGCTAAGCATACTCAATGAATCATGCCCCTGCTTCCTGTGAGGTTGACAGGTGGATGATTGGGTGAACCCCTATCAGGCTAATGAAGCGCAAGACCCCAAAACCTGGGAAGGTGATTATTTAGATCGCCGCTATGAAGCCGCTGCATTTTGCTTTTTTATCAAAAAGCGCTGGAAACAATGCCGCCGATATATTCTATTATGATATCCTTTCGGATTGTGACTCGTTCATCGCTCGATAAACGCTTGCTCGGCCTATTTTGAGCTGCTTTGCGATCATCGAAGGGCGTATGCCCTGGCCTATAAGTTCCCGAACCCTCGCTTTATCCACGCTAGGCTTGCGTCCTTTATAGACCCCTTCCGCCTTAGCTTTAGCAATCCCTTCAAGCTGCCTTTCTCTACGAATGTCCGTTTCAAACGCTGCCACGGCACCAAGGATAGCCAACACCAACTTTCCCATGCCCGTATCGGTATCAACGCCTGATTGCTGGACGCACTTGAACTTAACGCCCTTGGCAGTCAGCTTGGCAATGATCGTGTGAAGATCTGCAGAGGATCGCGCTAGACGGTCAAGCCTCATTACCACCAAGGTGTCACCTTCGCGAACGAAGTCGAGTGCATCAGTTAATGCATCACGTGCATTAATGCTCGTGCCAGTCACCTTTTCTGAAAATACCTTTTCGCACCCTGCTTGCTTCAACCCGTCAAGCTGGATGTCCAATGACTGCCCCGCTGAGCTTACCCTTGCATATCCTACCAGCATCGAATGACTCCATATGTCTCAATAGGCTTTAGACCATTGATGTATGAAGTGTCCAAAATACAGAGTCAACCCTATTGAGACACCATTGCTGTATCAGGCAAATGTCTCGCTGTAGTATACCCTATTGAAGAGTTGGCCTTTAAGAACCGCCCCGAAGGCGTCATGGGCTATGATGTTGATTAGGCCTAATTGGTAGAACCAGACTTGCGATGTTCAGCAATGATATTCCCTTTTCTGTAGATACATATTGCTAGGCAATTGCTGGGCTCAGCGACATTTACTCCGTCAATGACCGATGTCTTACCATAATGACGCTAATGATCGATTGGCGTCCTTAAAAACTACAAATAAAACCGTTTTCTAACCTCACAGTAGCAACCGATGAGGGTAGGTCGGCAATGACCGGGTTTGGGAACGAAGCCGTCGTTCCCGGCTCGCCACATGAATGACGGCTTTTGGCGAGAGCAGACGCTCCGGCCTTGCACGGATGCCATCGTCGATTGACTGGGGTGGGGCCGGTTGCGGAACAGCGGCTTTTAGCTGCCATTTTTCAAGAAGCGGTCGTCAACATCGAGCAAGCACTACGCAGAACCGGCTGCACGCAACTCGCAGCATGAAGGAAGCTGGGTGGAAAACGCTTCGCAGCGCGGGCTGGGCAGAGCCCAAGTCAGCGCCAGGATTGTTACCGGATGTCAGATACGGGAGGCTCCGGGCGATTTGGGCCTAAAGCCCGGCCCGAACGGGGGCGCCCCGAACTTTATTTGCCGGATTCAGCAAAAGGCCGATCGCCGCTGCATAAATACCAATACCCTCAATAGTGGTGGGGGACGCTCAGCCATAAAGGAGAAAAACATGAGCAACCAATACCCAACTACCGAAGATCAGATCCTGCTTCGTCTCAGCTATATCGATGCCCGTCTGTCATGGATCAGCCGTCGGGAAGCCGACACAGCATGGGTGAACGGCTATGGCTCACACGGGGAGTTTCAGGCCGAACGTGACAGGCTCACGGACGAGACCGATCTGCTGTTACAGCAGCTTCAGTCGATCGGTGGTTCGATACCCCTTCACCCTCGGTGAAACTTGGCGGCATGGCGGCTTTGGTCGCCATGCCAGCCGGCGCGCAGGTTTCTGACGCAGCTCCTACTGCTCGAATGCTTCCTCAATCCCGGCGAGCACTATCTCTGGTTCGTGTACCGCGAAGCGCGAGGCAACCGACCTCGTCCTGCAGATGATCGAGGCGAGTTCATTGTCGGCGACCCGCCCTGCAAGAACGAATCCACGGCATTTAGCGTCAAGATCTCAGCAAAACGGCCAGATATTGCGGTGTGACAGCGCTGCGCCAAAGCGCGCGCGAACGGGAACGCCGATCTCCTCGATATTTGTTTCGCATGTGATAAACTGGCCGTCCGGCATGACAGCGAAACCAATAGCAACACGAAAAAAGTACGCGCCCACGATGCTGGCAGCGACGGGCGACTATCCACTTCACAAGCTAGGTTGGAAAGCATTTCAGGATTTGTGTGTTGGTGTCGCCGAAGAATGCCTCCGGCGACCCGTTCAGAATTTTCTGCCCGGCAATGACGCGGGCCGGGATGGCGGCTTTGTAGGTCGATGGGATGGTGATGATCCGGCCGCCGGTGAATCGACGATTCAATGCAAGTTTACGTCGAAGGAGGCGCACAACCTCAGCCTCTCCATGCTGGGCGACGAGATTGAAAAGGCCGCGCGGCTCGCCACGAAGGGGCTCGCGCACGACTATATCATTCTGACGAACCATGCCGTGACTGGCGAAAGCGAACTGGCCATTCGCAAGGCATTTCAGGATGCCGGGGTTGGTAAATGCCGGATATTCGGAAGTGATTTCATCAACCGCCAGATACGCACCTCATCACGTCTGCGTATGATGGCTCCCCGGCTCTACGGCTTAGGGGATCTGAACGATGTTCTAGATGCTCGCGCCTACGCTCAGGCCCAGCTGATCCTGAGCGCCATGGGCGACGATCTGCAACGTTTGGTGGTCACGGAAGCGCATCGCCGCAGCGTCAGAGCGATAAGCCAGCATAACATCGTGCTTCTGCTCGGCCCGCCCGCCGCAGGAAAATCAACGATAGGGGCAAGTATCGCGATCGGCGCCGCCGATATCTGGCGAAGCAGCACTATTCGCGCCACCTCGCCGGAGGATGTCGCCCGTCATCTCAGTCCTGACGCGATGCAGTTTTTCTGGATCGACGACGCATGGGGGAATACCCAGTACCAGCGTCAGACGGCCGAAGCATGGAACCAGGTCTTTCCGTTGATGCAGGGAGCCATGAAACGGGGCACCCGGTTTCTCATCACGTCCAGAGATTATATCTGGCGTGCCGCTCAGTCTGATCTGAAATTGCAGGCTATCCCGGTTCTGAAATCCAGTCAGGTCGTCATTGACGTCCAGTCGCTCAGCACAGCCGAAAAGGCGCAAATTCTCTACAACCACATCAAACTTGGTGATCAGCCGAAGGCTTTCCGGAAGGCCATCAAGGAATTTCTGCCGGCGATTGTAGAGCGCAAAGACTTCCTGCCAGAAACCGCTCGCCGGATCGGAACGCGCTTTTTCACGGGCAATATGGTTGTCAAAGAAACGCACGTTATCGGGTTTTTTGCCAAGCCTCAGCAGTTCCTGCTCGAAACCATTTCCAATCTTTCCGATGACTGCAAGGCTGCAATAGCAACGATTTTCCTCAATGGCGGCATCGTCCGCTCACCGGTATCGTCTGGTGAATTTGCTACCGCAGTCAGTACCTTTGGTTCGACCGAAGCCAAAGCCCGCCACGAGTTGCAGGCACTCAATGGCAGCTTGCTCCTGCTGGCCGAAGACGAAGACGGTCCATACTGGACTTACAAGCACCCCACGGTCAGCGACGCATTCGCTCGTTACCTTGCGCAGACGCCAGAGTTGGTCGAGCTCTACCTGCGCGGGGCGAAACCCGAGACCATCCTCTTTGCCGTCGTGTGCGCGGGAGTGAAGATCGGGGGCTCCCCGCTGATTGTCCCGAACAGCCTCAATGATCTGTTATTTGAGAAAATTGGCAAGCTGCCGGCGAGCAATCTGGGCACGTTCCTATCGTACCGGTCCAATGCTACGTTTTCAAAGATGATCCTCGCCAGCCGAAGCGACGTGCTTAACGGAGCGCGGAGCTTCATTTCGCCTATACACGAAGACTCTGATGCGAGCCTGCTGGTCCAGCTCCATCGGCAGGGTGTCCTGCCGTCCGAATGGCGGGACCATCTTGTCGGGAAGCTGATGAGTGCGCTGGATGACAGCGCCGACCCGAGCATCTTCAAAATGAACTATATTGATGACGTTTTAACGGAAGCCGAGAAAGTCGCCGCGATCGGGCTGGCGCGAGAGTCTGTGCTAACCAACATCCCAAAATATGTGCGCGATCTGAAAAGCGAATGGTCGGGCGATTATCCACCGGACGAGCATTTCGATACGCTCGAAGCGTCGCTGGAGACGATTGGAAAGGCGGTTGTTAACGCTGTCCCGGCCGCCGAAGTGGCTACGCCGATGAACATTCTGCAGCGTGAAGTGAGGCGCGCCGTTGACGATATGGGTCAGGAATATGAGCCGCCCTCGTCGACCGCCGCCCCGGTTGCAGCGTCAACGCCGCAAAGTGCCGTTCTGCAAAGCCTGTTCCGGGATATTGACGAGTAGTCAGGCCGCTACCGCCTCGTCCGCAGGAGCGCCGGCCTGCGGAATTTCCTGACCGCACAGATGCCGCCAGATAGCCCGCACCAGTTCCTCGAGCATCGGAGAGGAATGACCTTTATCTCTTGCGAGCTTCAGCATACCGAACATGATGTCGGGTATCTTAGTGGTCTCGTTGCTCGGCGGAATCCCGTAGGGATCGCACGCCTGACCCAGACATTCCGTATAAATATCGTCGGTGAGTTCTTCGTGCAGCTTTGATTCCAGCGTGTCGGAGAAATGCGCAAAATTATCGCCGACCACGTCGCCGGTCGGCGCTTCCGTCACATTCGCTTCCGGGTGGGCTATCCGCATCAGCGCGAGGTTATGGGGGATCATCCGATCTTTCTCCTTTTTCCCGCCATCACAATCCCAGATGAGAAACACCGGGATACCGAGCTCACGAAAAATCAGTGCGGGCCGGTCGAGATTCGTTTTCCCCTCGGCAGATAACACCGCGATCCCCTCGGCCTCGAAGTTTACGCCCAGCATTCTCGCGACGGCCGAAAGCGCCGCCTTGTCACTGCGGCCTTCGACCAGGACCACGCCGTTCGCGAAAAATCCCTCCGCTAATTCCGTACCCAGAATATGCAGCCGCGGAGCCAGCGACTCGGCCGTGTAATCTGCTTCTGGCTTCTGCCAGGCGGCGGCTAGCGCGTGCGCTACGTCGGTAAGGCTCAGTGCCTTCTGATGGCACTGCTTGTAATCGCTATCGTCACAGTCGACCCGCCGTACCAGACGCACTTCGTTCGCATGGCCGAGCGATACGAACATCGGTGAGTGCGAACCGAAGATGATCTGCGTTGGTCCCTCGGCACCGGGCAACGCGCCTTTGCTGAGCCCCCTCAGCACGGCCGAGAAATGGCGTTGCTTAGTGGGATGCTGATAAAGCTCGGGCTCTTCAATGGCGACGATCAGATTTGGCACGTGAGGCGCCTGCAGATTTGCCGGCTGCCCTTCTTCTTCCGCTGGCTGATCGGCTTCCTCTGGCTGAGCCACAGACGATCGCGCAAGGTGCTGCAACAGCGTGAAGATGAAAGCGCGTTGCAGCCCATGCCCCTGTCTATCTACCGGGCCACCAAAACCGTCGTCACTGAGCGACACATCAGCGACCGGCAGCGGCACCGGCAGCTCGCCCACCTCTCGCCAGTTCAGCCCTACTTCAGCGTTGCGGTACAATCCCCTGAGATCCGCTGTGAGGCGTCCTGCGAGTTGGCCCAGCTCAGGCATGTTCTCCGAAGATACCAGTGCCTGATACCGCTGCGTCATTTCTTCCCGAAGGGCTCGGATTTCGTTTCGCTGCATGATGGCGCTGCGGACGACCACCTCAAGGAGTTGGCCGATCACGGAGGTTTTGCTATCGGACGCATCGGCGGAGGCTTCACGCACTGCCGGGACAAAAACGAAATTCGTAAACCGCCGAAGTGCGCCACGGCTCGCATTCTGAAAGCCGAAGAACTGGCCGTCATCCTGTAACAGCACGAGCTGGTCGGGATGATCCGTCTCCCATTGCAGCATCCCCGCTTCGACCTGCTGCGCACTGGTCGCAGCCGGCAGCGCAGCATATACTTCGTTGTTTTCTCGTAACGTCCGGTATGCGCTGCGCTTTTCTATTGCACCAGTAATGGCCCGGATGGCGACAAAGTCGGGATTCTGAAGGACGGAGCCATGATAGCGGCCGGCGTCTGCCACATTCTCGAACCGCTTTGTTACGACAAGTTCGCCACCCCGGACGCGCCTGTCGAAAATCTGAGTTTCGGCGTCGGTGAGGCTATCGAATGTGATCTCGATTTCGATCGGCACCGCAACGTCCCGACCGAAAAAATCGTCCTGATCAACGCGGGCAGTAGAATAAAATCGTTCGATAGCCTTGAGGATGCTGGACTTTCCCGAACCGTTTCCGCCGATCAGCGCAGTATGCGCATCGAAGGAGACAGTAACATCCCGGACGGACCGAAAGTGCTTTATTCTCGCGCGTGCCAGCCGCATAAAACCCCCTCGCCTTTGTTATGAGGCGTTACCCTGGACTATTCCAAATCCATTGGAACCTCCAGCACGTCGTCGGCCAAGCTAATAAGTAGTTCTGCGGATAGGCGTGGCCGATACTCCTCCCGTCCGCTACAATCTGTCTATGGATCGAAGTCACACCATGCGCGGCAAATGGTCGCAGTCCGGCGTTCCGCACCGTGGCTGGAGTTGCGTCGGCATTGAAGATCTCGGCGAGCCGGTTGAGCTGTGTGAAATGTGTGAGAGCATGGACATCCGCTATGTGCATTCGATGCAGCATCCTGATTATAAAGGAATACTGGGTGTTGGCTGCATCTGCGCCGAACACATGGAGGGAGACTACACGACTCCACGTCTGAGAGAAAAGCGTCTGAAGTCAGCGGCGCGCCGCCGCATTAGCTGGCCGAAGCGAATATGGTCCTTATCGCATCTCGGCAATCTTTACCTCAATATCGAGGGCTACAATCTCGCGGTCTACCGACAGGGCGGGTCTGATACGGCGTGGCGCATCGCCGTTACTCATCGCGATTCCGGAAGGCGTCAGGAAGGCAAACGCATCTATGCGTCCGCCGAGCAGGCTCAGGCAGCGAGCCTCGATGCGCTCTTATGGGCTAAAGATCGGTTGGGAGGATAGGGGAGTCGCGCCCCATCTGACGAACTGCGTCCGCCTCCTGGTGACGGAAATGGCTTGGAATTAGTACGAATAGCAGTGCGGCTGTGGGTAGCGTACTTGATGTATACTGATAGCCGGCCGCAGGTAACGCACCCCTATCCCGAGAAGTTTCGATTCCAGATTTCTGCGACTCTGGGCGTTCGACCGACACTGGAAGTCAAATGAAAGAACGGCAGCTTTCGGGATGAAAAAAGCGGACTGCGGATGACCGATATTGAGGCGCGTTGCTGATCGTCCGCTTTGAGCGGCCCGATCGGCGGCTTCCGACAGGACCGGACGTTCACCGAAGACGAAGTGAACGACCGGCCCTGGGTCTCACCTGCCTTTAAGAAGAATAGTAATGGCAAGCGCAATGATGATGGCAGGAATGCCAACAAGCAAAGCAATGAAGGCTATCCAGCCTGCAAACCTACCATACCGATCCTCAACCCAATCCGAAAGCCGCGCGGATGATCTCGGGAATGAACACATCGAAGGCTTCCATCCATGCAGACTAGCAGGATATGTGGAAGGGCGGCTTTGGTGGACACTTCAGTCCATTGCCGGGGCTTAATGGTATTGTACTCACACTTAAAATCGTAAAATCCCAAATCAACCCACCTGTCGAATAGAATAGTCACGATATTAGAAGACGCGACATAATTTAAGCGGAAATATAGCTATATTTATATTTATGTTTATTTATGTTTACTTAAGTTTACTTATGTTAAGTCGTGGAGCGCTTTTTGGCTTTAGACATGGCCGTAAATGCTCTTCACGGCTCCAAAACATTCTTTATAGGGCGGGGATTGCCAGGCTTACACTTTCGCTCCACCAAGCATTCCGTAGCCTCACATAGGTAAGCACGTTCTACGCCTGTGATGGACCACGAAACACCTTGTGTTCGATCGCTATGCCGTGATTGCCTAAGGCTGCGATAAGGCCCGCGTGTCCCGTTACGCCAGAAAATGTTTTTGGTGTGATAGCTAAGAGATTACTGATTTCTTGCTTAGCAATGTAAGGCTTTCCTTCGACGATCAGCCTTTGATAGACCGCATCATAAGTTGCCTTTGCATGCCCCTTAAGCTCCTTCTCGATAGGGCGCCAATCATTGACGGTGCAGCCCGGAAATGTGTCCTCTAGTAACGCTTCAGATACAATGTGGGACGAGGCGATGAGATAGACATTCGCTTTGCCCGCTACCCCATCCACAACATTCCGCACGTTGGATCTGCAGATTGCTTGAAGAAGGGCGTGCTGGCGTTCCCCCGCACCAATTTCATTCCATCTGCAGTGTTCGCTGTGATCAACTGGCAAGCCCGAAGCCGCCATGCTGATGCCTTTGTAATATCCTGAAGGCGTGGAAAGAATGCCAACCACCATAACGTTTACGATGCTCTGAAATTCATTGGTGCCGTGGTGCTTACCCCAATGTACAAACTTTACTGTGGCGGGATTAACCAGCCGCTTGGAAAGCTGTTCAACAAATCCATTGCCGGGAGATAAATGCTTATCCTTGAAGTGTATAACCAGCCATGGCTTGTCTGATTTGGTGTTGATGCACTTGGCTGCTTGCTCAAGGATTTTATCGCGGCTTGCGGCGTTCTGAATCTCCTCCTTGCCGCATGCCTTTTGCCACCAACGTATCGCCATATTGCTATAGTCGTGGATCTTTGCGGGAAGGCGGGTCAGCTTTCCACCATGTTCCTCCCAGATCCGATAGTGAGACCTAACGCGTATGGATGCATCAAGGACGATTGCAGGCGCCATATCTTCTGGCAGACGCGACGACCTGCCGATCATTGCTAGTCCGTGCCCACCTACATTGTCGATAAGAATAGTTGAGCCCGCGAGCAATTGCAGCTGATCGATTATGGTGGCGTGATGTTGAGTTAATTTATCTCGCTGAACAGCCTTACCCAAGGAATGCAGATCCCATGGCACAGCTACCGTTCCGCCTTTGATACGCTCATTCTTTGGAAAAAGCGCTTCAAGAGCTTCTATCAAATTAGGGCAGGAGGGCCGCAAGGGGGACGCTAACATGTCAATGTCATCGAACCGGATGCAGATCGGTGTTGCTGGAAGAAGGGATTCATCCCAGATTCGCAATGATCTAGGCTTGCCGTTAAATTGAAATTCCGTTGCTGCTGAAAAAGACTTATTCCTCGTCCTGCTTGTTACCATTTGCTGGGTTGTGAAAAGGATTTTGGCTTCGTTCGCTTTAGCTGCTCCAAGCCCCTTGGAATTGTAAACGGGGTTGCCGCAGAAGACGGCAAAATCATTGTAATCCAACCCGCAACGTTCAATGTAAGAATCTAACTCATCGAAGGTAGATAAGCATATCAATGTAGAGCTACCAAAAGGCTGAAACCGCAGCCTTTTCCATTCCCTGAGGTAGGCTTGGACAACACTGCTCTTTCCTGATCCGGGATCAAGGGAGGCAAGATGATATTTATCTTCAATACCTTCTTTGTGAGCTTTTTGCATAAGCTTATAAAGATTCGCAAGAGAGGTATCTTTAAGGATTTCTTTAATTTCAAAACCGGGAATAATTAAAGGAAGATAGATATCTCTTTCCAGTTTAGGATGAGATATACTAATAGAATTATTAATTCTAAATTTACCTAAATGATAATAGAAACTCATTACTAAAACCTATACCATATATTAAACGTGATTGAACTAAACCAAGTCTGTAAAACTTCCTTATATCTTTAGGAAAAATACTAGACTTGTATTTTTATGAGATGTTGAAGGTAAAACGGTAACCACTTAGAAACGAAAGCCGTTTTGGAAAGGCTACACAGCGCCAGTGCCTGGCGCCCGTGTTCTATATCAATGCCATACATATCTGCGGGATTCCGACTTTGTCGGCTCCCGCGAAGCGGCATTATTAGAGATAAGAATCTTTAAGGGAATGAGGCCGGTCTGAGAAGTCGTGACCTTAACCATTAGGAGATACATATATTCCGGCTCCTATTGCCGGAGCGCGTGTCCTCCAATTGGAAAAACAACAGCTTCTCATGCTAAGGGGCGGAGGCCGGATTCACTCCGGCACTCCCCGTCAAAAAGTAACCTTAGATATCAAATAAGGGAGTCTACTAAGATCATCCAGGAAAACTCGATAATTCCTTCACGGTAGGAATGATCTTAAACTTCTTAACGTACCCGGCCTCGTCTTCTTCTTTAGCCCAAGCTTCAAGGCAGTCGCGCAGTCGGCCTATTTCAATGTAATCCACAGACCCATTGTCAAAAAATAGATCTATCGAAAGGCTGGTTTCAACGCAAAATATGAACAGGGGAGGCTTAGCTTCTTCTTCATATAGATCGCCTTCTATCTCTAACCAAGTTCTAAGAACATTTAATCGTATATCATCGGGAAATATTTCTTTTGAAGCGCCAATGTTTGTAAAGTTCATCATATTTTCTTTCTCTAATTGCATTATATAGTATAGTCATCAGGATATCCTTTAGTGGTAGCCAAGATGTGTAATATCGACCCGAATAGTCGACAGACGCGTTGTAGGCCATATTTGTGGATCTGTCAATAACGGCGTGCGAAAAAAACAGAATCTGAGAAAAAAGCTTTAAACTGTACTACACTATTTTCTAGTTATTACTTAAATAATAAGACTATATGACTCATCAAGTCGGTATAGACGAGATAAATAAAGGGATCGCGGAGCATAATTGTGAACGAGCTACCGCATTCAACAAGATACTTAGGGTGAAGAAGGAACAGTTAAACCCTTAAAGGTGCATTCCTTCATCGTCGGATAAGTTTGATCCAACGGAGTCCTACCGACATAGCCGTGATCAATTTCCTGAACCTAGGCCAATGCCACGACATTTTGCTTTATTGATACAGGTGATCAAAGCTGACACCATCGAATGTAACAGCCTCGATCATATCCTTAAGCGTCTTGGCATTACCCTCACGCACAATGCCGTAGCCAGCGGTCACGGACTTATTCGAATGCCCCAATATGAGAGGGCCAAATGCTGCGTCTAAATATCCGGCCTGTCGTAGCTTATCGCTAATTGTATGTCGGAATGAATGAGAACCCAACCCATCGCTGCCTTTTTTAACCCCAATGCGGGCAAGATAGTCGCGCCACCAATCGGACGGCTGATCTCCGTATTGGCCCCGCTTACCCGGCGCCAGGCCTTGAAAAAGCAATCTGTTTTCTTGATCGCTAAGGCTAGTCTGGGCTGCCTTTACAAAGTCAAGAAACCCAATTTTTTCAAGCTGTGAATGAACCGGTGTGATCCTGCTCTTTCGACCTTTGGTTTGCTGGCCGGTATTCTCATCTTCTTTAAGAGACAAAAACCAGATCCCATGCTCGTTGAATATATCGTTTACGCGAAGTTGAGCTATCTCGCCAATTCGGGCGCCTGTGAATAAACACACAAGCGGAATCCATTTCCGCCAATCTGATACCTTACTGCTACCCGGAAGATGTTCTGCCTTATCGCCTTGGCAGCCCGTAAACAGAGGTGATGTGATAATTGTCTTTAGTTGCGCCGTGGACAGCGGAGGGCGAGCATTTTGACCTCTCTTAGGCTTTTGATGCAGTCCTACAAACGGCTGTAGTTCGGTGAACCCCTCGGACTTCAGCCAATCGAAAAAGGGCGATATAGTTGAAATATAGCGCGCCCTAGTTACGGTCGATATAGGCTCTTCCCCGTCTGCATCGGCTTTCTGTGCCGCCTGTCGAATGTTCAAGCCCTTATAGGCGGATCGCTTCGAAAAGTTGGGAGGTAGCTTTGCGATGGTATTCCGAAAATCGCGGGCATCGTGAATCGACACCGAGCTAGCAGATCTGGTATTTCCAACAAAAACAGCAAACAGACTTACCACCATTCTGTCTTGGTCAATGCCGGATACGCGTTTAGCACCCGTTTCGACCTTGAAAGCCGCGTACTGCTCGAAGAGCTCCATCAGCGACTGCGCTGGCTTTGCAATCGACTTGATCCTTGCCATAACAGTCGAGGTCATCGGGGACGGCTGGTACGCATGCTCGGTGCCGTCAATCCTTGCCAAAAACTCACCAAGCGCGTCGATACAAGCCTGTCCAATCATCAGAGCTAGCTTGGTTCCTGATTGCGGACTTTCGAGTTGCCAACCGCGCTGTTTAACTAAGGAGTTTTTCATCCCATCCCAAGCACTGGTATCGCCACTTAAATAAGCGCGATGGAAATCTTGACGCCACTTCAACGTCAATACCCGCAACTTATTCATCGCTTCCTGATTGCCCTTGGCGACCCTTCTTATTAGTTTATCGGATCGCAGCTGCGTGCGCGCATATCCGATAGCTACCGCACCGCGTTCAAGTTCTTCGGTTGTGGGGATAACCAAATAAGACGGGCCAATGGATTTGCCGGATAGCCGCTTATCTACCTCTTCTTTCCATCCCAAGAGGACTTCGTAGGCACGCTTCGTTGCCGCCTCTCTGTCTGCCGTCTTCATCGATTCGAAAAATTCGCATTGTCGAAACAAATGTCGCGCTTCGGTAGGCACCATCCATCGCAGTTGCCAAATTCCTTTGCGTCCCCTTTGTTTTAAATATCGATCCAGCTGCATAGCGCGAACATAGCATTACGTAGCATTTTTACGTAGCAAAAATCGTCGAACGCTTATGGAATTACCGATTACATAATGTAAACAGTGACATAGGCAAATGTGTCGATCGAGCGATCCACATCCTCTCTCCCCGACCATATTTTTCGCAGTTTTCTAAGGGTTTGAGGGGTGGCTGCTAAGCCGCCCCTTGATGAATCCTACCCCTTGTGGGAGACTCCAGTAGACCCTCGATTTTGTGGCTTCTCTTTAAAGTACAGTGACCTAGCTTGACCGGCGATCTCGCTGCGCCAGGATTATTGGCGACGGCTCGGGGAAGCGAAATAGACTTCTTAGCACCCGCCGGCTATTCATGCCGCGTGAGCGACGGTGGCATTAAAGATATCCCGCATTTCCGGGAATATGACGGTTTACGCGGGTATATGGCATTCTGGGTTGCCATCAGCCATGCCCTGAATATCGCTGGTTATCCTAAACTTGGCGGATGGTTGAATTTACTGACTGCCGGTAACCTGCCGGTCGATGTGTTCATCATTCTCAGCGGCTTTGTGATCACCCATCTTTTACTTACCCGTCACGAACGCTACGAGGTGTTTGCCGGAAGGCGTTTTCTGAGATTGTTTCCAATGTACCTCGTTGCCTGTGTTGCAGGATATCTGATCATCCCGCTGCGTGGCGACTACGTGGTTTCCGTGCCCTGGCATACCGCGGCATTCTGGACACCGATTATCAACGAACGGCTGCTGATCGCGCAGGAGGTGCAGACTCATCTGGGGTGGCACAGCTTAGCGCACCTGACGATGCTGCACGGCGCGATCCCGCGGGAGTGGCTCAATTTTTCGGACATAATGTTTCTGGCGCCGGCCTGGAGCATATCGCTTGAATGGCAATTCTATCTGCTCGCGCCATTCATCGTCGCGGCAATGAAAAACCGTGTTGGCGCGGTATTGATGGTTTTGCTGGCGGTGCTTGGCCACATTGCCTTTCTGAAGGGGTGGCTCGGAACATACCTCACCTATTCGATCCTGCCCGGTGCCCTGGGTTTCTTTCTTATTGGGATCGCGACGCGACTGGGCTGGAAGCGGCTCCAGGCACTCAAGGCCAATCCGCTGATCGTCTCCGCGATGGCTATTGTTCTGTTTTCAGTGCCGCTCGGTGGGAGGGGAATACCCTTGTGGGTTTGGGTATCGGTAACGGCTTTCATTTTATACGCCCGCGACAATAGCCCAAGTACCAAACTGTTCGCCTGCCTGTTGCGCAACAGATTTTCCGACGGCCTGGGAAAGATTTCTTATTCCTTATACCTCAGCCACGTCATTCTCATCTCCCTCCTCGCTTATGCAGCACTTGCCGCTTTTCCAGATATCGGCCGACGCGCGATGTTGATGGTCACGTTATTCGGAGTGTTCGCCACGATTCCTCTCAGCATTCTAACCTATCGGTTCGTTGAAGAACCGGGAGTGAGGGCAGGAAAACTCTGGGCCGCTTACCGCCGCCGCGACCCCGTTACCGTTTGAGAACCGATTGTGCCTGGCTCAGACGCATCAGGCATATTGGGCGCCATCCTCGCGGGTGGTCGATCAACACGCTTCGGAACGGACAAGGCCAATGCTCTGCTGGCGGGGAAACCACTGCTGGATCATGTTATCCATGCGATGCGCGGACAGGTGCAGTCGCTGATCGTTTGCGGCCGCCCATGGCCGGGAATAACTGACGTCTCCGACTGGCCAAAGCGGGACAAGGGGCCGCTGGGCGGGCTGTGTGCTGCGCTTCGCTATGCCGCGGCAAATGGGTATCAAATGGTTCTGACCGCGGGATGCGACGTCTTGCCCGTGCCTTCCAACCTTGGGCAGATGCTGGGTCCCGCGCCAGCCGTCGTGCAGGGCCAGCCGCTGTTTGGGCTTTGGCCATCGTCGCTTGCTCCGCAGTTGGCGCGGCTTTTGGAAACCGGATCGGACAGATCAATGCGCAACTGGGTCACCATCACGTCAGCACGATCCGTGGCCGTGGGCCAAATGCTCTTCAATCTCAATACGCCGGCAGATCTGCAAGCTTATCATGATCAGCTTTCAATCAATGCGCCGGGCGCGCAATCGAAACCCGGCGCATAAACTTAGAAGCGATAACGTGCAGAAACGCCCCAGGTACGCGGCTCCCAAAGCGCGCTTTCGTCAGCGGAAGCAGCAGCGGCATCGGTGCAGCGATTTGCGTCGCAAGGGGCTGAGGTCGTGGGCATGGGCCGCCTGGACATATTGACGGCCTACCGCGTTCCTTCACTGCCAATTGAGAAATGCTGCAACGAAAAGTTCAACGGGACAACCGCGCCAAAGCCGCTAAAGCACGCCCATGGCGATTTCCATTGGTGCAACGATAGCCAGGCTCAGGCCCGACCCGTTCCTGATCATGATCATGATTGCGGTTGCGCTTGCGACCATCCTTCCAGTGCGCGGCGACACGGCCGGGGTTGCGAGCATGGCGACGGACGTCGCGATTGCTCTCCTTTTCTTTCTCCATGGCGCAAAGCTTTCGCGCGAAGCGATTTTGGCGGGTATCAAGGCCTGGCGCATTCACCTGGCAGTGCTGTTCGCGACGTTCGCGATGTTTCCGCTGTTCGGTCTGGCGCTTCGGTCCGTCGCGGATCAATGGCTCAATCCCGCAATCGGCGCAGGCGTTCTGCTGCTTTGCCTGATGCCTTCGACCGTCCAGTCATCGATCGCCTTTACGGCCGCGGCGCGCGGGAACGTGCCTGCGGCCATATGCAGCGCCGCCCTCTCCAACGTACTTGGGGTGGTGTTGACGCCGATCCTCGTCACGCTGTTCTTCGCGCATACCACCGGGGGAATCCATTGGGGATCGGCATCCAAGATCGGATCACAGCTGTTACTGCCGTTTATCGTCGGCCACCTGTGCCGCCCGATGCTGATCCTGTTTCTCGATCACTGGAAATCCCTGCTCACCCGCTACGACCGCGGCGTCATCGTGCTGGTTGTCTACGTCGCATTCAGCGCGGCGGTCGTCGAAGGCTTGTGGAGCCGTTATTCAGCCGGCGATCTGGCCTGGACACTGGTCCTGGATGCGTTCCTCCTCACCGCCGCCCTGATCGTTACGACGTTCGGGGCGCGCGGCTTGCGATTCGACACGGCAGACGAAATCGCGATCGTCTTCTGCGGCTCCAAAAAGAGCCTGGCATCCGGCGTTCCGATCGCGAGCGCGCTGTTTCCAGCGGCGCTCGTCGGTCCCATGATTTTGCCGCTCATGCTATTTCACCAGCTGCAGCTGATGGCCTGTGCCGTTCTGGCGCAACGCTACGGCCGTAGAGTCGATAATCCTATCGAGGCTTTTTAAGTCCCGACCCTACCGCTGCATTTCAGTGAAACGATATTGCCTCGCCCCCGTCGATCTGGATGTTGGACGCGGTCATATAGCCCGCCATCTCGCTCGCCACGCTCGCCACGAAGGTCACCGCAGCGGCGATCTCGTCAGGCCGGCCCATGCGGCCAACGCAGTTTTCCCACTTTTCGGTCAGTATGGCACCGGGACTGATGATGTTCGCCGTCACACCCGCCCGTTTCAGGACGCGCGCAAGCCCGATCGCTATGTTTACCAGCGCCGCCTTGCCGCCCGCACCGACGATCTCGGCGACAATTTTTTTGCCTCATTGCGCCCGTGAATCACCACCGTCGCGCCGTGGGCGGCCAGCATTTTTGCTGTAGCGGCCCCGATTCCACTTGTGCTGCCGCTGACGAACGTCCTTTTGCCTTCCAGTCCAAAATTCATCGCAAGCGCACCCCACGAGCGATTCCATGCGCCATCATTGACTATCCTCCTCCATCGCGCTTCCGTTGTCCGGAATTTCGTAGCGATCAATCTGTGCGCGTAAACGAACTATTATCCTTCTTTATATAGCTCGATTCGGCAAACATAGTTTGGGAGCCGATGTGCGTATCCTAATCGTAGACGACGAGACAGGTATGCATGACGCCTACAGGCGGACACTGTGCACGCCGGAAGCATGCGCCAATCAGGCAGCCCTGGCGGCGCTTGCCTCCGAACTTTTCGAGGACGCCACCGCCCCCGATGAAACCGTCGAGAAGGAGCATTTCGAGCTTACGCATGCGATGCAAGGGCTGGAAGCGGTTGCGATAATTGAGGAATCGAGGCGGACCGGCGATCCCTTCAAGGTCGCGTTCATCGATATCAGAATGCCGCCTGGCATCGATGGCAAGGAAACGGCGCAGCGGATCCGGGCGATAGATCCCGACATCAACATTGTGATCGTAACCGGCTATTCGGACTATCGTCCGATCGACATTGCCCGAGTCGCTGGGCCCATTGACAAGATTTTCTACATTACCAAGCCGTTCGATGCGGACGAGGTTTATCAGGCGGCCAGCGCGCTGGGACACCGCTGGGAAGTCGATAAAAAGCTAAGCCAAACCCAGAGCGACCTGGCGGAAAAAATTCTCCTGCTTGAAGAGCAAGGCATTGCGCTCGCCGCGAACGAAGCACGCGCAGTACATATGGCAAATCATGATTTGCTGACCGGCATACCCAACCGCCGGGCATTTTCTCGCGAACTGGCTGAGCGGGTCCAGCTATCCGGAGCACGCTTCGCGGTCGCAATGCTGGATCTCGATCGCTTCAAAAACGTGAACGACACGCTGGGGCATGCGGCGGGAGACGAATTGATCCGGCTGGTTTGCGCCAAGATCACGGCCCAATTGGATAAAGGTGTCGTTGCGCGTCTGGGCGGCGACGAGTTCGGAATTCTCTACGACGCGGCAGACGACGCGGCGGCCATTGCGTGCTGTGAGCGCATCATCGAGTCTTGCTCGTCGAGCTACATGATCCTTGGCCATTCCGTGCAGGTTAGCGCGTCTATCGGCGTCGTACTGTCGAAGAGCGATCTCGATGACGGATCGATGGACTATATGCGTCTGGCGGATCTCGCCCTCTATGAGGCGAAACGTTCCGGACGCAATCAGGTCCGGCTGTTCGACGGGGGCATGGATGAGAGCGTGCGCTTTCGACAAATGATCGAGGCGGGTCTGCGCGGCGCCATTGAAAAACAGGAACTCGAAGTTGTGTTCCAGCCCATCGTGGAACGAGAAAATCTTGAGATCGTCGGCTTTGAAGCATTGTTACGTTGGACGAGCGCCGAGCATGGCTCCATCTCCCCAGCGGTTTTCATACCGATCGCCGAGGAAAGTAACCTCATCCATGAGCTCGGCGAATGGGTCACGGCCGAGGCGCTGCGGGAATGCGCGCGTTGGCCACATCACTACGTGTCGATAAACTTCTCGCCCAGGCAATTCCGGCGGCAGACCCTCGTGCAATCCCTTGCCGATGCTGCCGTTGCGGCTGGCGTACCGCCGCAGCGCATTCAGATCGAGATTACCGAGACGGCGATCTTCGATGATGATCTTCGCGCCGCCGAAACGCTTCAACAACTGCGCGCGCTCGGTTTTCGCGTCGCGCTCGATGATTTTGGCACGGGCTATTCAAGCCTTTTCAACATCCGCAGCTTCGCTCTGGATTGTGTAAAGATCGACAAGTCGTTCATCGACGGGCTCGGCCGGGAATCGGAATCTGCGGCCATCGTAAATTCGGTGACACACCTTGCGCGCTGCCTTGGTCTCGGCGTTGTCGCTGAGGGCGTGGAAACGGAAGCACAGAATCAAGCGCTGCGTCTTGCCGGCTGTTCGCATCTCCAGGGCTATTATTTCGGACGCCCGCGTGATGCCGCTTACACGTGCGATCTGGCATTCGGCCGTGCCGAAGACGAGGCCAGTTCGTCCACGGAAAACAGGCGTTTTCTATCGTGATCAAACCCCATAAATCCATATCGGTGTTCCTGCGCGATGCGGCGCTGAGCGCAAAGCTTGCCGCGATGCTGACGGTCGTCGGTATTTTGAGTTTCGTCGGCATCATGCTGATGCTGAGCGCAATCATAACACCCAGCTTCGATCGCCTTGAATCCGAAGCCGTCGCGGGGCATGTCGATCGGACGAATGCCGCTCTGAAGGAATATGCGTCCAAGGTCGAAATCGCGGTCAAGGATTACGGCGTCTGGGACGACAGCTATAAATATATGAACAGCGGCGGCGCAGAATTCGTGAAGAACGTCTTCTCGATCCTCGCCTTCACCAATCTCGATATCAACGGCATGGCCTACGTCCGTAACGACGGCAGCATTCAATATTCGCGTTACGTGGATATCCAGAAACAGGCCGACAACGCCGCCCTGAAATCGGGTTTTGACGCGCTGATCACATCCGACAAAGTGCTTCGCTTGGCGAAGTCCGGCGAATCTGCCAATTTCTATGCGCGATTGGGAAACCACATTGTCGCGATCGCGGTGGCAAAAGTCTTTCGCAGCGACGGAAGCGGAACGACGCCCGGTTTTGTGGTGATGGCGCGCCAGATCAGTTCCGAACAGCTCAGCCACCTGATCCAGCTCGATGCGCGCTTTGGCTTCAAGGATCCGCACAGGCCCACCACGATCGTCGAATATTCGGAAAACCTCGAAGTCATCGTCGACATCGATGGCCTTTCCGGTAGCCATATCGCCAACGCCCATTTCACCATTCCGCGCGACTTTGCCTTGCTCGGCACCCGTATGCTGAAATTCGCCGTGCTCGGAACGGCGGCGTTGCTTGTTCTGGTGCTCCTGGTGCTTCGCCGGCAGGTAAGTCTCCTCGTCATCAATCCATTGAGCCGGGTAGAGCAGCACATGCAGGGCGTGTCCGCATCGGGCCATCTGCGCACGCTGGCGGAGCCGGAGCGTGGCGACGAAATCGGATCGTTGATCCGCACGTTGAACATCATGCTTGTGCAGCTCAAGGAGTTGCGCGAGCAGGTCGAAATGCAATCGTTCAAGCTGGGCCAAAGCGAAAGCGCGATCGGCGTGATGCACAACGTGCGCAACGGACTGAATCCTGTGAACGTTATCGTCTCCCAGATGATGAACATCCAGCCCGCCGTCCGGCCGGAAGACGCGGCGCGTGCGCTTGGGGAACTGGCCCGGGAAGATGTCGCGCCAGTACGGCGACAGAAACTCGCGGCATTTCTGACAGCGGCAATCGATGTCTCGAATGAACAGGCGAATCGCTATCGCCATGACGTGGAAAGTGCGCGCAACTGCCTCAACAGTGTGCTCGAGATGATCGGTCAGCAGCAAACCGTCGCGCATGATCATATCGAAACGGAAACGTGCAATATCATTGCCGCGCTTGAGCAAAATGCCGCGATGGCGCGTTACGCAGCCAGAGGGCCGATTGAATTTGAATGCCCGGCAGGTAGCGTCGCGGTACGCGCAAACCGGATATTGCTGACCCAGGTGCTGGGCAACGTTATCGCCAATGCAGTCGAAGCGATCGCGGCGACAGACCGCTACCCCGGCCGCATCTCCGTAAAAATCCGGAACATCCCGGCGGACGCTGGCAATAGCGTGGAAGTTCAGATCGAGGATGATGGCGAAGGCTTCGATCCATCGTTGAAGGACCAGCTGTTCCAACGCGGCTTCTCGACCCGGGCACAACGTTCGGGGGGATTAGGCCTTCATTGGTGCGCCAATACGATAAAGGCGATGCAGGGCAGCCTTACATTGTCCAGCCCTGGCGCCGGGCGCGGCGCAACGGCAATCCTTACGCTGCGGGCCGAACAGGAGAAAGTGGTCGGCCCGCTCTTAGCGGCATAGCTGGATCCTCAAGCAGGTAGGCGGGTACGAGATTGAGCCGGCGGTAATATTGCCGCAGCTCATCATCCAGATCCAGGAAATCCCTTACCGTCCCCCGGCATCTTTCGCTCCGGCAGTGGCATTCCATGCTCCAGCCGCTTTCATACAACGTGGTCGAATAATCCCAGTTTATCTCTTCGCCGACGGCGATATCGCGGATTGCCTCCAGGAAGACACCGTCATTTGCGAAACGTAACCCTGAATTGGGATCGCAGCTATGGTTGATGAGGTCGTCCACGCCGCCTGACGGCCCCATATAATGGACGGCATCGATCTGAACGAACCGGTCTTTCGGGCCTGCCATCAGCACCGGCAAGAATGACTTATGGAGACGCGGCCCCTTGAATTCGACAATGACGCTGCCCTTCACGAAGGGCACGGCGGCATATACGGCCTTGCCGAGATGATTTTCGCCGATCGAGAATATGCGGGGCTGTCCGCGATCTTCTTCCCTGATGAAAAACTTGCCACGCGCAAAACCGAAAGAGCGGAGCGGGTTGATCGAAAGCAGCCCGATCATGAACCACATGCTGGCGTGACACAGGAACTCGACGAAGATGTATGGAACTTCCGTCCCTTCGTCCCGCAGCGTCGCGATCGTGACGAACAATGTTGCAAGGTCGCCGATCGTCCACAGACCCCACGCCGGTGAGCGCTCCCGCCGGCGGTCCTCCATCGCGCTGAGCCAGGTAGGAACGAAGCTGATGGGAACAGCCGCCACTATCAGCATGTGCGCCCAGTAGGCAGACTGGAAGCCGACCCATATCACCAGCGCCGCCAGGCTCAGCCCCATACAGACGCTTTCGGTGGTCGACGGCCGCTGCCATGTCGACTGGCGCCACACCGCGATAGTGACGACGATACAGGCCAGAGCGGAAACGACAAATATCGTGTTCTGCGCGGCCTCGTGGTTGATCGCCTGGTACGTCAGCGCTTCGATCGCAGTCGCCGCGCTCCAGATGAGCCATGACGACCGGTTCGGCCGAACCAGCTGCCGCTTTATGGCGAGCCAATAGAATAAATATGCGGTGAGATTGCAGACAATGGCTACATTCCACCAGAATGGGATTATCATCGTCATTTCAGAAGCTTCCGCCGCCCATCACGAACAGCAGAAATATCCCCCCATGTCTTCACGGCAATCGAACCGCATGGTTTGAATGCCAGTCGGATTTCTGCATGCAACTCCACGAAACAACTACAAATCAGTGGAACTATTGTCTCAGCCTTAACCCCCAAATTCAATTAGCCGTTAGTCTACCGATACATAGGTGGTTACCATGTATTAATAAGGTCGGCAACGGACTGTCATAAGTGTCATTATGGGACAGTTTTTGAAGACATTACGTCGTGAATCCGGCCCAACCCTGCGGGAGTATCTGCATCAAGTAGGATACTCTCATCTTCGCAGCGCACTTCAATGATGGCGGTTTCCAATTGAGGGAAAAGAGCCTTGCCGCCGCGATCTCCACTGAGTCCCCTTAGCAAGGAAAAATGGGAACGCCCCCAAGCCACCGGGTTGCCGCGTCCCTGCGTCCCGACCGGAATCACGATCGCCTCTGACGACGCTTGGAAAGCAATCTGGCGCAGCAGCCCAGGCTTTACCAACGGCATGTCGCCCAAGCAGACAATGGCAGCGGTCCAGTCATCCGGTACAGCGGCAATACCCGCGGCCAGCGACCTCGACAGGCCTTCGGCATAGTCCGGCGCCGACACATACTGCACGCTGCGCTGTCCAATTGCGCCGGCGATGGCAGCGGGCTGGTGGCCGAGAACCACGATCGGCGACGGTAGCTCCGCTTCGTGGACAGCGTCCACCACATGCGCGATGACCGGTCTGCCGCAGAGATCGGCAACCAGCTTGTTCAGCCCCATCCGGGTCGATCGTCCCGCAGCCAGGATAATCGCCCCGACGGTCATTCTGTGTCTATCGGGCCAGCGCTTCGGCGATCAGACGTCGGCTGTTATCGATGCCGTAGATTTTTATGAAGCTGCCCATGCGCGGCCCCTGGCTTGATCCCAGCAGTGTTTCGTAGAGCGCCTTGAACCAGTCGCGCAGGTTTTCGAATGCAGCCGCCTTTCCGGCTTCATAAACCTCGTTCTGGATTGCCTCCGCATCCGCGTCCGCTGTCAGGGCCGCGAGTCGTGTATCGAGATCGGCCAGCGTGGCTGCCTCCAGCGCGGTAGGCGCGCGACGCGCGAGTGTGGGCGCTACGAAATCGCGGTGATAGGCGAGCGCATGGCCGATCAGACGGTCGAGTTCAGGATAATGCTA
>Ga0207713_1000834_pt1 | contig 28382 bp, 17 predicted proteins | sample KBSS64metaG_FD_184404 | JGI IMG/M metagenome (GOLD analysis project Ga0207713, IMG submission 184404) | Switchgrass rhizosphere microbial communities from Kellogg Biological Station, Michigan, USA - KBS S6-4 metaG (SPAdes) (version 2) | ecosystem: Host-associated > Plants > Roots > Rhizosphere >... | reverse complement strand
GCGATTGCGCAGCCACAACCGCGCCGAGTACCCGGATGAAATCTTCCGGGCGGCACAAATCGAGGAACAGAACATCCGGGTACTGGGCTGGGTGTTCTGGTGGTCGACCCTGAACAAACGGCGGCCTGCGGTGCCGTTTCTTTAAACGCTCCACAACGCCCATCGGCCATCCAGCCAGGTGGCCGAACAGCTCTGCACGGCACTTCCCGCTGGGAATTTCCGTCAAACCTGCGTATGCTGCGCCCCACATTTACGCATCGACCCGCCCTGCGGCTCAGATGCGCTGACCTGACAGATGATTTTCTCACCAGGTCCCACAGCCGGACGCAAGATCCGGGTGTACGTTTTGAAGGCTGGCGCGGTTTACCAAAAATGATCCAAGCCAGTCCCCGAGAAGCCGGCCACAAGCCGGCTTTTTAATTGTCCGAAATAATCCTATCCAATCTGAGAAATCAACTGATAGCCTCTCTATTCCGGGGCCATAAGGCATTTCTCTGTCCAATGGTGTTCAACGCCACCTAACCTCATCCGACGATGTGATGGGGGGACAAATGGGGGGACAAGGGGACGAAAAGGGAAATCTGATGGGTAAGCTGAATCCGAAACAAGTCGAAAACCTGACCGAACCTGGCACCTACGAAGATGGGGACGGACTTCGGTTGGTCGTTAAGCCTACCGGGCGAAAATCTTGGATACTTCGCTTCCAACTGGCCGGTCGTCGCAGAGAGATGGGCTTGGGTTCCTTTCCTGAGATCACTCTCAAGAAAGCCAGACAAGACGCTAGCAATAAACGAAGCCAGCTGAGCGATGGCGTAGATCCTCTAGCCACTCGAGACAATGAGCGTGCCGCTCAACGCGAAGCACAGCGAGCAAGCGAGGCAAAACAGCTGAGGTTCGAAACACTTGCGAAAGAGTACTGCGAGGCACATGGAGCAACTTGGTCAGACAAGTGGCGCAAAGGATGGCTGAGGAAGCTGGAACTGTACGCATTTGACCACATTGGTAAGCTGTCAGCCGAAGAGATCGGTACTCCTGAGGTGCTCAAGGTATTGCAACCAATCTGGGCCACCAAAACCAGAACCGCCGACGAGCTACGTGGGCAAATTGAGCAGGTTCTGGACGCTGCTAAGGCGCGCAACCTTCGAGAGGGAGAAAACCCTGCTCGATGGCGTGGGCATTTAGACAATTTGCTAAGTCGCGCAGAAAAGAAAAAGGCTCGAAAGCGCGAGCACTTTGACGCCCTACGATGGCAGGACGTGCCTGTCTTGATGACAAGCCTGAGCGCAAACAGCACTCCGGCGTCGTTGGCAGCTCAGTTGCTTATCATGACCAGCGCACGCGCCCACATGGTGCAGTTCGCTCGTTGGGATGAGTTTGATTTGGAAGCAAACACTTGGTCACTGCCGGCTGAACGCATGAAAATGCGGGTACCTTTCGTAATCCCGCTTGCCGACGAGGTCGTGAAGTTGGTGAAGCGCATTCCGAGAGATGAAAGAAGCGCCTTTCTCTTTCCAGGACAGGGCAAGTCGGGAGCGATGCACGCCAATGCGATTCGCACGCTCCTCCACGCTATGGACTACAAACACATCACTCGACACGGCTTTCGCTCCTCCTTTCGAGACTGGGCCGGGGAATGCACCCATTACCCACGCGAGGTATGCGAGATGGCACTGGCGCATGATGAACGTGACCAAACTGAAGGGGCATACTCTCGCTCGGACTTTCTCGACAAGCGGCGGCTCCTAATGAACGACTGGAGCACATTTATTACCACTCCCACGATCGTCCCCAAATCCCGAGTTTGAGCCATCGTCTGAACGTTACCAGTCGACCACAAAGAGGGGGGAGCCTCGGCAATCCTGACAAACTGACGAATCACGCGACACACAACCCCAACAACTACGATAAAGAACGACACAATGAAAGATGCGACTTCCCCGCCGTTCTCACCGTTCCAAATCACAGTGAGCACTAATGAAATGATCGGCAACACCAGCGTTGTCGCAGCTATTGATAGAAACTATGGAATACTCGATGACCATTTCTTTAAGCCGATACTGGGTGATGAAGAACAAATTAAACTGCTGAAGGACATTCGCGCAGTAACAAACGACCCGGCACTACAAGCCGATCTTGAAACTCGCTGGAGACTCGAAGACAGTCAGAAGGGTAAAAAAATCAACACACTGCTGCGAGACGCAAGATATGCCTGCCTATACCTCGAACTGGCAAAAGCCGCTGAAACGCATAATGACCGCGACCGGGCCTGGGCCTTTATCTGTTATGCAAGTGTAATGGTTGGTGAGATTTCAGAAAAATCAGCGGCGGTTATCAACAAGATGAACAAAGATGCTCGTTCAATCCAAAACAGTAAAAACGCAAAAGCACGAGAAAAAAACTATCTACCTGCCAAAGGGGAAGTAGTAAGGTTGCTTGAGCAATTGAAACCGGTGGGGGGCTGGACTAGCTTCAGGGGAGCAGCAATCGCGCTAGAGGAAGATATGATGGAATTCATTCTCAAAACCCGACCATCTAATTTGACTGCATCGAATATTCGAAATCTTTTAGAGACGAAATGGCTCCCAAGAGATGAACTGGTTAATAGCGCTTGGACAAAAACAGCGGCGGTAAAAAACCGCGAATAACAGATTGGACCTGACAGATAGTCCAGAGTCCTGGGTATCTGCCGGATCAAATCTGAGTCTTGTGCATGCCACTCTCAGGCAGCAATTGGCGTCCTGGGTCGCCCGCGAGGATCTTTCTGACGCGGTCGTTCCATCTTCCCCATGCCCCTCCCAGTAGTTTGAAGCTTCATGTAGAGATCGGCCTTGGTCAGATAGGGCACCGCCAAGCTGGTCAGCGAATCCCGCATCAAGCTATCCGCGTTGTGGACCATGCCGATCCCACAGCTCTTGTAGCGCGATTTATCCGCGTTGCAGTTGTAGTACAGCCCACGACCTTTCGTGACAACATTCGTCCAATACTGGCCTATCAGGAGCGCTTTGGTAATGTCCTGTCGAACCTTGGAACCATCGAAAAAAAATATCATGTGGTAATGGAAACCTTTCTCCGCCCCATGCTCCAGCTTCCAGATGTAGCCCACCATGTCATCGAACAATTTATTCGACCTCGTGTTCTGTAACAGGTGTTCGCGATCTCCCTTGGCTTCCGCCTGCGTAGTTTGGGCGTGCTGCTTTTGGTAGCTCAAGTCGACTCTCACCACCAGCAGCCTGGAATAGCGCTCAAACAGCGCATCAACGTACGATGTCAGTTCCTTGTAGTTTTTATTGCTTGATCGCTGATAGTTTTTTAGCTTGCCCAGAAAGGATTTTGACCTGGCCTCCTGGCGGATGCTGTCAACACACGAGTTCAGTTTCTGAACAAGTCCGTCGATGTCCTCGCTATCCCTGTGTACGGCACGCAACAGGCTGTAAGTTAAGCCAAACGCCTCAACCTGCTTGACCATCAATGCGATATATGGCTCGAACGTGTAAAGGCTGCGCAACCGCTTATCTTGAGAAACATTCATTTTTAAAAGCTTGTAAAGGATAGCTCCCGGAATATTACTTCGTAGACCAGCACCACCGTTTCCCTTCGAATCATTCAGGCTATAAGCTTCTCCCTCAGTATTGATAAGCTTTTGAACCCATACCGATGCTTGCTTCAGTTCACTGACCAACCCAACATCCAGCTCACCTTGTACGTCGCCATCGCCTAGTACGATGCGACACTTACTCAGGAGCGCAATCTCGCGCTCATCCCGTAATACGTTCACACATCCCTTCATATCTTCAAGCACTCAACAAGTTTGATAATGATCACTGATTGACTTGCTGTGGATCAAGTCAATCTTTTCCACTTCGATATCTACTAGACACACCTCACTTTACTAATGGATGAGTATTGGGAATACTCATCAAATGGGTATTGGTATTATTAATAACATATAAGCCAGAAATATTAGGGCAAGCCGATCCCGATCAAAGCACTGCCAGTAGCACACCTCGCTGTAAAACTACGGATTAAAACGCTATACGGAGTTGGTGTTCGAATTCAGTTCAAAAACAGTAAGGGAATTTCAGCCTCTCCACCGGTGGAAAGGCTGCTCTATGATTAGCACGTCTTCTTGGTAGACATGCGCTGTTCGATCCAGGTGGTGATTTCGGAGTCGATCCAGCCAATGGCCGCAGCCCCCAGCTTGATCGGTTTGGGGAACGTAGCGTCGTACCTCGGCGACTGGACGTCCATGCGGTCATAGATCGTTGACCGCCCGAGGCCGATACGTTCGGTCAATTGCTTGAGACGTACAATCCTCGGGTAGAAAACAGTTTGGGTATTAGTCACTTTCCTGCTCGTTATGTGTTTGGGAGTGATACGACTTTAGGCCGTGTTCGCTCCCACAAGAATACCGGCAGCGACAAGTATTTTTTTCCTGAGCATGGGCAACGCGCCTCGAACGTAGGAGCTCACTGCCCGCCTGACGTTTGCGGGAGCGGCCCCAGCCGCTTTCTAACATCAACGTTGCCTGATGCAACGACACCGTATCGCGTCTGGCTTGCGGAAAGATTCGGTCGCAATGATCGGGCTAAGCTCCGCCACTTCGTTCCTTTTTTTGTCGGGGTCGATCCGACAGGGGGGCAAGTTGATCGCGGAGATCGAACACATCATTAGCTATCGAAGTAATTTTCCATCGGAGCATTAGTCAGGCACAATTCCTACACAAACACCTGAAATCCCCCCAAAAAACGCTGTTCTGACCCGGAGGAACTAACTCCGTAGGGGGGGAAGAACTAACTCCGTATGGCCTTCACTGGCAAACTCCCCATCGCCCTCCGCAATCGATATTGAAACTCATTTAGAACCTACATCACGACACTGAATATCCCTCATGGAATCCAACCCCATGTCATTTCAGTGCCCTTGCTGTACCTCTCAAAAAATTGCTTGCCTACGCCCGGCCATGAAAATCGCTGCCGTTGTGGGCGCTGTCGCGGGTGCGGCGCGTGGATCGAGCACAGCGCTCATTAGTATTCCAGTCAGTGTTACGGTCAGTGCTCTAGTCAGTCCGTTGGGCATCAACCTTGGCCGAGTCTCAGGCGCCATTCTTGGCGGACTGATCAGCAGCGTGGGCGGCTGCGTGCTCGGCGCGCAACTCGGTGAAAAGCTGGATCGTCATGTGCTGGCCAACAACCTGTGTTTGGTGTGCGGACATCGCTTCAATCTGCCGACTTAATCGGCGCAGCTTTCAACTCCCTCTCTTGAATCCCGGCCCGTGCTGAGTTCTGCGCAGCGCTTATACCGACCTGTACCCAAAGGAATCTTTCCCATGGCTCATCTCATCGAACAAATGGCTTACGTTGGCGCTACCTCGTGGCACGGTTTGGGTAGCCGCCTCACCGAAAAACAACCGCTGGAAGTCTGGCAGCGTGAAGCGGGCATGAATTGGCAGATTCAGGACAGCCCGGTGCATTTCAAGGCCGAGGCCGCTGGCCACCTGGGCAGCATTCACTCATTCCCGGAACAAAAAGTGCTGTATCGCTCCGACACCAAAGCAGCGTTATCGGTAGTCTCGCATCGCTATCAGGTCGTACAGCCGCGTGAAGTGCTGGAGTTCTACCGAGACCTGACCGAGTTCTCCGGTTACGAGTTGGAAACCGCAGGTGTGCTCAAAGGGGGGCGCAAGTTCTGGGCCCTCGCCAGAACCGGCCAGACGACGGCGCTGAAGGGCAATGATCAGGTCAATGGCTACCTGCTGCTAGCCACTTCATGCGACGGCACACTAGCGACCACGGCAACGCCCACCACCGTGCGGGTGGTCTGCAACAACACCTTGAGCATTTCCCTAAACGGTGCCACCCACGCGATCAAGGTGCCGCACAGCACCAGGTTTGATCCGCGCACGGTCAAACAGCAACTGGGCATCGCCGTCTCGCAATGGGACGAGTTCATGTATCGGATGCGCACTCTCGCTGAACGCAGGGTGCAAACCAAAGAAGCGCTTGGCTTTTTTATGGACGTGCTGTGCGACACCGGAGCCCATGACCCCATTCCCAATGTACTGCCCAACAAGCGAGCTATGGAGCAGGTGCAAAACCTTTACGAAGGTAAAGGCCGAGGAGCTGATTTGGAGTCTGCTCGCGGAACAGCATGGGGCTTGCTGAACGCCGTGACGGAATACGTGGATCATGAAAAGCGTGCCAGAAGCTCTGAGTATCGAATGGATTCGGCATGGTTTGGGCAAGGCGCAGTAATCAAACAGAAGGCACTCAATGCAGCCTTACAACTCGTTGCGTGAACCATCAAGCACAGCACCGCCGAGCGCTCTCCCCTAATGGGCGTTCGGAATCATTTAAACCCAGCACATCCCCTCCAGCAATTGCGCCACCCACCCTCTAGTGCTTTCACGCGTTCGGATAGGAATACCAGCATGAAATATCCCAAGCTCAAATCCGGTGAAACGACCGACACCCATGCTCTGGAATCACCGCTCACCGAGGCGGACGTTTTACAGATGGCACAACAACTCGCTATGTATCGCCTGTCAAAAGGACGTGCATTGACTGAACGCAGACTCGTATTCAGCCACCTACAAACTCTGCTGCAGTTTCATGATTACGAAGTCTTTGCTTTGTTACTGCTCGATACAGAGCACCGGGTTATTGGTTTCAGAGAGCTATTTAGCGGCCCTCTGGAAGGCGCCAGCGTGTACCCACGGGAAGTGGTGAAAATCGTACTGGAACACAACGCTGCGGCTGTGATCTTGGTTCATAACCAACCCTCTGGCACCCAAGAGGTCAGTCAAGCCGATCGCGCACTCACAACTCCTCTTAAAAAAGCTCTGAATATGGTTGGCACCCAGATTTTGGATCACGTTGTGGTGGCCCATGAAGGCTGCAAATCAATGACAGAGCGAGGGCATCTGTAAGCGGCGCGTACGAGCCAATTTAGGAAGGTGGCGCTTAAAAATCTCACCGAGCCAAATCACTTAAAACAATGAGACTCCCATGGCATTGATACGTTTCTTGATCACACTTTTCACCTTTATCGGCGTGCTGGCAAGCGCTTCAGCAGTAGTGTTGACTGTAATCCTGATATTACGATTCCCGCCGATCCTGATCGCCGTTGGCATAGCTTTATTGCTCTTTCAATGGCTTCTCCAGCGCCAATCCAGATTCGAATAAACGGCAGAAGCTGGACAGGAGGCAGACACGCCTCCTGCCGGCATAAATTCATTTTTTTATCTGGCTGATCGAAAATCCGAGCTCTGTTTCTGCGCGGTCTGCCGTTCTTCCTTGTTAGGCGCTCCTCGCTAACGTCAGGAGTAATTGCCGCGCGGCACTTTCGCGGACGAAGGGGTGCGAGTATTGCTATGCAGAGCCTCTTTAAATCAAGGAGCTCCGCACCAGTCGACGAACGTGACTGTACGAATCGCCCCAAGGCTAATACTGTACATAATTACAGCACCACAGACCGGCGCCTTCCAAAACACCTGGATCTATCTGCTTACTCTTCAATACACTCACTCAGCTAGCTCCTGACTAGACCAGCACAGGGCTGCGCTGAGGAAAGATTACTCGGGTTTCAAACCGGCTGAAGGAGCTCAATATGTGGGTACCACCAAGCGAAGCCCCAGGCTTAGCCGACGCAATATTTCTGGATGAATTCAAAGACATAATTGAATTGGACAATCTCAAACCAATCCAGCCGTCAGGCGGCCCAAGCCATTGCGTTTGCTTGCAGGGCAATCCATTATCCACCACTATTGCCCCCTCGACGCCTACCGAGCTACCTCTAGTCAGCATGCCGAGTAAGCATCCAGCATCAGTGGCGAAAAAAGACCACCATCGTGCTGCCTTTATTGGCGATAGCCATGGGCTTCGCGAGACGCTCCCTACCCTGAAAACGACCGTATCCGGGCAGGAGCCCATGAAAAATTTCGAAACCCTCCCCTCACTACCCGCCCACGGGCAACCTTTGATGTTCGCAGATCTTTTTGCGGGCTGTGGAGGCCTATCTCTAGGTCTATCGCTCGCAGGGCTAAACGGCGTTTTTGCCGTCGAACGCGACAAAATGGCATTTTCTACCCTTTCGGCAAACCTGCTCGAAGGGCGCAACGTGCCTGCACCTCAATTCGAATGGCCCGATTGGCTGGAAAGAAAAGCCTGGGGTATCGATGAAATTCTTGAACAGCACCCACTTAAACTTTCCGAGCTCAAGGGCAAAGTGCATGTACTTGCAGGAGGCCCTCCCTGCCAAGGATTCAGTTTCGCAGGGAAGCGACTAGAGTCCGACCCCCGAAACCAACTGTTTGAGAAGTACGTGGAAATGGTCAAGGCTATTCAGCCAGCGGCCATTGTCCTGGAAAACGTACCGGGCATGAAGGTCGCGCATAAAGCCAAATCTTGGAAAGAAGAACTTGGCTTAACGAAAGTGAAGCCCCATTCCTACTATGACAAGCTTGTCGAAAGCCTGGATAGGGTCGGGTATCAGGTCCTCGGTAAAATAGTGGACTGCTCACTCTTCGGAGTTCCGCAGAAGCGCCCACGCCTAATCGTGATAGGGATCCGCAAAGATCTCTCTCGCCATCTCCGTGGCGGCGCTAACAGAGCTTTCGAGCTTCTGGAGGAAGCAAGGCTGAACCAGCTGCAGGAGCTTGGCCTTCCAGAAATTGTCAGCGCTTCGGAGGCCATTTCTGATTTAGAAATAAAGCACGTTGGGACCAGACCATGTACTGATCTCTCCTCTCGTACCGGCTTTCTAGAGCTCGCATATAAGGGGCCTCGGACACACTACCAAACCCTCATGCATCAAGGGAGCGGCGACCCTATGGACAGCGTACGCTTAGCCAAACACAAACCCGAAATCAGTGAACGGTTCATGAGGATCATTCAGGACCCCGAGTGCGTTAGGGGTGGTTTGATGAGCTTGGCCCAAAGGGAAAAATATGGCCTCAAGAAGCACCGCATTTGCCTAATGCACGAAGCAAATCCCGCACCAACAATAACAACTTTGCCCGACGATGTGCTCCACTACAGCGAGCCCAGAATACTGACCGTCCGAGAGTCTGCACGCCTGCAGTCCTTTCCCGACTGGTTCCAGTTCCGAGGCAAATTCACCACCGGCGGGAGCCGACGTACTAAGGAATGCCCGCGCTACACGCAGGTAGGCAACGCTGTTCCTCCTTACCTTGCAAGAGCCATTGGTATAGCCATCGAGTCGGTACTAAAAGAAGCCATGGCCACAGCTAGTCAAAAAACAATCAGTGAACCAGAACAAGAAATCTTAGCCATAGCTTAAAAACATAGGAGTCGAGGGGAATGGATAGCACCCAACTGGAAGGGGCGCGCTACCCCGCAGCCCTTGTCGACTGGGCCGGCCATCACTCGGGGGGAGTGAAGCGGCTTTTAGACAACGAAAGCGGGCAGCCCAACAAACTATTATTAAGGACAAGCCTTCTGGCTCGACTCCAAGCCTGGACAGAAAAGCTTCCGGCCGACAGCACGGGCATCCCGAGGATTATCCTTCTGGTTGGCGGACCAGGTAATGGAAAAACCGAAGCGATCGAATCCACAATTCACTGGCTAGACGCGAGCCTAGGCTGTGAGGGACGGCTCATCGAAGAGCTGTCAAAGGCGTTCCATCCATCCGCCGGCTTCAAAGTCCCACGAATAGTTAGCATCGATGCCGGAAGCCTTTCAAGATTCGATAGTAGTCTGAGCTTGGATATAGTTCAGGATGCCACTTCGACAGCTGGTCACGAGGGAAACACTGCACCAGCACTCCTCATCGAAGAGCTCGATAGGCTTCTGGATGGCCCACCATCCCAAGCTTATCTATGCTGCGTTAACCGTGGCGTCCTCGATGATGCGCTGATCCATGCTATCGACAATAATCTTGAGAAGCCACGAGCCATCCTCGAAGCTGTTACGAGGGCTGTGAGCCTGGCGTACGATGCACCCTCATGCTGGCCGCTCGAGGGTTTCCCATCGATTGCAGTCTGGCCAATGGATGCAGAATCTCTTCTAGTAAAGCCTGACGATGTGACGTCGGCGCCAGCGGAAATCCTCATTGGCCAGGCCACTGAATCCGAAATGTGGCCCGCAAAGGGAGCATGTCCAGCGGGCGAGAAATGCCCCTTCTGTACCAGCCAGACCATCTTGGCCAGAGACGAACACCGAACTGCGTTGCTAAAGATACTACGCTGGTATGAGCTAGCCAGCGGCAAGCGTTGGAGCTTCCGAGACCTTTTCTCCCTTACTTCGTATTTGCTGGCTGGGCACCATCCTGTAGTCCATGACTCAGCAAGACACACGCACCAATCAACGCCTTGCCAATGGGCCGAGAACCTCGTCGAACTTGACCACAAAGCAGCAGGGACAAAAAAGCACAATAGGCAAACACTCACTGCGATTTTCCACCTAGCAACGTCAAGCTACCAACATGCACTATTCCATCGTTGGGACAAGGATGCGGCGACCTCGCTCCGCCGTGATCTCAAGGACCTAGGTCTCGAGAAGGAGCTAGACGCCGAAGCAGGGCGAACCCTGATGGGGCTCGTGCACTTTCTTGCAGAGAGAAAGACACATTACCTTCCAGCTACAATTGCGCCATTGCTGGAAGGCCTCGTCGATACCTTAGATCCAGCATTCGCAAGTCCCGACAGTCAGGTCGCGGTAAGTAGCCAAAGCATGGTTAGCCTCGGCGACCTCGACATTCGCTTCAGTCGCTCCCTAGCCGGCGGAATAGAGTTCATCCGCAAATATAAAGTCTTATCGCGAAACGAGCTTGAGCTACTCAAGCGACTTTCTAATGCAGACGAAATGCTTTCAATGCCTATTGTCCGACGAAGGAGACCTGTCGCGGCCAGTCGTGTTCAACATTTACTCCGCGACTTTGCTTGCCGCCTAGTCCGCAGAAGTATTTGTACCCGAACGGCAGTAGTTGCAGATTTCAAGATCCTGCAGGCTTTCCAGCTGGTCGTCGAAGAAAATGACAAGCACCAGCTTTACGAGGTTGTACAGCAAGTGAAGGGACTGCTGAATACAGGTCAGGAATTCGAGGTCTCACTAACCACTACATTTGGACAACCTCTTCCACCCAAGCAACGTCAAGCGACATTGGTTGTGCCTCTACGCCAGGTTAGGATGCTGCCCCAGAACACTCCAGGACGGCCTCGCCCACCAATCTGTTACCTCGGGGTCGGCCATGTGCAATCGGCGCAAGCAATCCCCCTTACCTATGACTTGTTCAAGGCAGTGAAGGAGCTAGAGAGGGGATTATCCCCTGCTTCTCTCCCTCGTACGGTCTTGGCCCTATTAGATACAACAAAAGCTCGTCTTTCCGGTTCCATCGTCCGGGATGAGGAACTTCTCGAGCATGCCAAAATCCGCATCGGGTCAGATGGCACTGTAGTAGCGCGCTCATGGGATGGCTTAGTCGCGAGCAAGGAGGATGTCGAATGAGCCTTATGGAGTTCAAACAAGCACCTTGGCGCTTCTCCAACAGCATTTATCAGAAGTCGGCTCTAGCCATGAGCCCTGCGCCGGAATACGCAAGCTCAGAGGTCCTTCTAGCCTCGCTCTACCGGACGATAGGCTTTGAATCAGTAAGCGAAGGCAGCGTGCCACAGGCGGGACGTGACTTAGATCGGCGCATACAGAAACTTCGGGAAAAGAGCCAACTGCCGCCAAGTGGAGCCGTGATCGGCGTGGATGCCTGGCATACAGTGCTTCACGGGATATTGGAGAGCCCGAAGCTTCCTAACCAGTCTTCCAAACGCTTTGTGCAGGTTACTCCACTCGTGCCAGGAGCGGCGATCTTCTCCGGCTCCGCTCGGCTAAGTAGCAACTCCTGGCCTGCCGGCAGTTTGATACGCCGCATGGTCTGCCTGGGATCAAAGGATCAGGAATCGGCGCAGCGCCTTTGGAAAAATCTCTTTGACTCTCTAAGTGTCAATGATAACGACGACTTCTTCGCCCGCTGGCTTGAGAAGGAGACATCGTCGTGGAATCAAGGCGCAGGAACATGGTCTCTAGCGCGGATCCCGGAAGAGGAAGCGACAACGCTGACGGCGTCCGACTTTCAGGATATTCATTTTCTGCCAGCCAGACGATTTGCCAAGGACCTGCAAGCCATCATGCAGGCGAAAGACTCAATGACTCGCCGGCAATGGACTAGTTTATTAGAGGCTGTGTTGCGGCTAGGAGCAGTCTCCCATGTGACATGGTTATGTGACGTCCACGCGAGGATTTGGAGCTGTCTCTCCGCAGCACTTTCCGAAGGAGCTGCGCCTAACGAGAAAGAGGTAAGGATCGCAATTTTCCCTGAGTCCCCGCGATACATGGCTTACGGAGGAAAAGCTCTTCAAGGTATCAAAGACAAGGTTTCCAGCTACCTAAACGCCAGGCTGGGGATAAATACGCTCCTTTGGTCACTCAAGCAAATAGGAAGCCCCTACGAAGGCGATTTCTCCTCAAGTAAAGGAATTGCCGCACTTTGCCTGCATATTCGAAACCATAAAAATGCCCTCATTCGCGCAGGGACTCTCGAAACCATTATCGATATACGCGAGCAAGAAGCTCGTGCGTTGCTATGCAGAAAAGGCATCGGCTCGAATCTGCTTGAGTTCGCGAGGCACGCGCTCGGGCAACGCCAGACTGCAGTCCCGTTGCTCAGGGGGTATGACCAGGGATATATCCTCAAGAAAAAAGGAAGCAGTCCATCCAGTCCATGGATCGTATCCCTTGGACCTGTAGCTGTGTTGGCTTTAGTCCACTGCGCCCTCGCCGGGATGGGTGGACCCCGCTCAATCCATAGACTAGGGCTACACCTCGAAGCCTATGGCGTGACCGTAGATAAACACGAAATTGCCAGGAATGACTTGGGGCACCAGCTAAGGATGCTAGGTCTTGTGCTCGATAGCCCAGATGCCGAGAGCGGCATGCTGCTATTGCCACCGTTCCACACGAGCCAAGTCCTTCAGGAGTACGATCATGAATAAACTCGCAAACTGGCTCGCGTCAATTGTCCGTGAAAAAGCTTTGGGTGCAACACAGGGGCTTAGCGGCAAGAAATTTGAGTACCGGCTGATTTTCCGCGGCCCCCCCCTTGAGATTCTCGAGCAAGTCTACGAGGAGCTCGCTCGTGATGGGGGAATTCAAGTCATGTCTGGAATAGACGGCAGCATGGTGACTCTACCAGTACTGCTCCAGTATCCAACTGACCAGATGAGTAGCCATAAGCTTCGTATCGGGGAGTCTGGCAAATGCGATAACGACCACTTGCTGGATGTACGAAATGATCCAAATAATTCCAGCTTCGTAGCCCTAGTTCCTGCGGGCCAGCACAATAACCTTTCGATCGAGTCTTCAAGTGATGTCTTCGGCATGAGTGCCGATCTTGAAAAATGGTGGGACGATGGTTTTGTGCAGCAATCGGTAAATGAGGCATTGCTCGTCGCAGGTATCGTAGATTCTCAGAGAGACGATGCGAAGCAATTAATCCGCGCAGCTGCCAGCTCCATCGACGAAGTGGACCCAGAACACGCCAACCACGCAGCTTCATGGCGCATGCTATCTCGCATATTTTCGATAGAGACCGCCCAACTACATCTCTCACCTGGAAATTCGCTCGCTCTGGCATGCGGTCTCCCCCCAATGGCAGACAATGGGATCTCGTCGAAGGCACAGCTCTCCGTCATAGCTAAAATTGCAGATGAGCTTGCTGATGGGTTCAAGACTGGTATTGAACGCCTAGCACACGGCGCCCCTGGCGAAATCGCTCAAGCTCTTCGAGAGTTGCTCCACCACCTTCAAGCAAGCTGCGACGTCCCTACTGCCTTTGAACGTGCAACCCAGGCTTTTTATTTGCCAGGGAAAACGCTAGCGCTAGTTTCTCCACCCCTTTGGTGGACGCTGCTAACTATAGAGCAATGGACTGATCTGCTTGCCGAAGAGCCCGATGAAGTCATCGGAGAGATCAGCATTCGATGCACAAATAGTATTATTCCCGCAACCAAGGGCTTACCTGCGATCGTGCGTGACAAGGTGGAGCTAGCCATCTCTACGAGCGAAAGCGGTCAACCAGAAGAGTTTCTACTGACGGGGGGGTCCTATGGTAAGGCGCCAACTCCGTTACTAGCATCCTCTAGCGGAATTAATGAATACACAGATCTTCTCCCTCCCGCACACAAGACACCCATTACCTATAAGGTCACCTCTACGGGGTGCAAGCCTGCAAGTATCCGGGTCATTTCCTTAATAAACTGGAAGCCAGGGATACTGGTAACCTGCAGGCTAGCGACAAAACTGTCGCCGCCTAAGAAACCTAGTAAAAAGACTGCAGCGATGGACTGGGAGACATCCCTTTCGCTGCCTGGTTCGGGTCGATATGAACTGCGTCTCCACCTGTCACCAGGAGCAACCATTGGCAACGTGGAGGGCATGCCGGACGATGCTACTGAACTAGAAGGACAGCAACAATCCCTCGACGCGCGCCTCGTAGGAGAGGATGAATATCTAGTAGAAGTGGAGGCCGACGGTAAGTACCAACTAGATATAGCCTTCAACCTCTTGGGTGAGACCTCCCCTCAAACCTGCAGAGTTTACCTTGCTTGCGATGAGGCAAAGGAGGAAGGCTGCCGGAGCGAGTTCGAGCGCCTAATAAAGCTGAACCGCCGACATCTTGAAAAATTTGATACAAAGGCCGTCGTCCATCTGGACCGGAATGCGCGCGCCTCAAGTTTGCAGTCTTGGATACTTGAGGAGCAGAACGTAGCCAAATCGTTCAGACCCCTAGTGATAGCAGATGACTACGTATCTAGTTGGGTTCCACCCGACTGGAATGCCACTAATGGCCCCATTCTCTCGCAAGGCCGCTTCCTGCATGACCCGCGCCCCAATATCCTGAGTTTCCAGCCACCAAAGGGATTCGTGGAAACTCGCCAAGAGATTGCAAAATACATACGAGGCGATGACCAGTCGGGACTCATCGAGTCTGCGACGCTAGGAGCCTGGCTCTCGGAGGATACTGAGTTTCGCGTACTCGCCGAAACCTATCTCGATGCTTACATGTCTTGGCTAGACACCGACCCGGACATTGCTTGTTGGATAGATACCGTTGCGGTCTGCTCGCTAGAACTAGACGGACGAACCCTGAGTAGAATTCCAGAAGCCATCATCCTTTCCCCCCTTCATCCATTGAGACTTGCATGGCATTGTCTTGCCCAGAAAGTCCTACGGGACGAGGTGGAAGGCGACTCACCCTTGCCTTGTCCGGCGGCAAGTATTCTTGACCCAGATTGTGTTCCCGACCTGCTGACCATCTCGCTTCAGTCTCCGAGCGGCATTGAGCGGATTGACTTCCTGTCCGTCGAATGCAGTTCCGACTACTGGTCTGTCCTTTGGAATGGCTCTCGCCTGGGCCAGCTACCAGCCCGTACCCGACGCCCCCCCTTCGACAACACCTTCGGCCTAACTGTCGGCGGTATCTCAAGTGGATTCAGCCCCGCTCAGGTTTCGCGCGCACTCGACGATGTAACCAACCTTCTTGCAGCAAAGCCCATTATCAGTTTAGTAGTGTCTAGCGCAGGTGGTACCACTGATGCCTGCAACGAAGGTTTGACCAATTGGTGTACAAAGCGGTTCGGTAACGGAGGCGCGAACACACCTATGCAAAGCGTCGGTGCGAAGATTTTGGAAGTTTTCGATACTAGGCTTTCAGGAAGGCCTGACCAGGCCACTATCGCCAACCTCTCCGAGGACACCGATAACCACGTTCGCTGGTATGACAAACAACCGTTAGGCGCCACGCCGGATCTAGGCATCATTGCACAACTGGATTCGGCAGAACCTGGCTCCAAGGATGTTGGCATGCTGTCACCGATGGGTGTTGGCGGCCTAATCAGACACAGAGTCAGGCGTCAGCTTCAAGGCTCATTCCTAAGTGAATCCCGTCAAGGCCGGCAGATGCCTTCCTCTGGCGAACAATTCGCCGACAAGGTTTCAGCATGCATGCTTATGGTTGAAAGGATGAGGGACAGTAAGGTTGGACTGCAGTTTTCGCCTAGCGTCCACGCAGTGTCCGACATGCTTAAGGAAAATAGCGCCGGCTATGTTGCAGTCTCGTCTTCTGCAATTGACCCAGCTTGTTTTTTGGGTGGCTGGATAGAAGGCACTTACCTGTGGGACTACGACCTCCCTTCGTATTCCCATCGTGCAGGCGATACCAGCGGCTACTACCTCTTGTCGCAGGTCAAGCAAGCCGATCGTGATGCCTTACGCCGTGTTCTGAAGCCCCTTCCAGGATGCGACAACTTAGACGACTCAAAGATCGAGCAGATTCTTCTAGAGGTCGCTAGGAGAGGAATTCCCACCGTTCGCGGTCTCTCCGGTGACGATACAGGCGCTACAGGCGACCTGGGCCTATTCCTAGCGGTCCGACTCCTTCAAGACCAGTTCCGGACCGAAGGAAACCTGAACAGCTTGTTACCAGTGCTCGCGGGTTCGCCAGAGGAAATCACAATCGCGATAATCGTTCCCGTCGACCCGTTCAGAGGTTACCTTGCCGACCTTGCACGCTCCCTCGGCAAGGAGCGCAAAGAAACCTCCCTTTCACGCCCCGACTTGCTTGTCGTCGGCGTGCGAATCAGCAGCGACAAAGTTTATCTGCATCTGACGCCGATAGAGGTCAAGTGCCGCCAAGGAAGCGTGTTCGGATCCACCGACTCCGTCGAAGCCCTTTCTCAAGCTAGAGCACTCTCAAAACTCTTGCAAGCCATCGAGGAACGCGCCAATAAATCTGTGGCATGGAGCCTGGCCTACCAACATCTACTAATCTCGATGATTGGCTTTGGCTTACGAGTCTACAGTCAGCATCAGGCAGTAGAAGGACAAGCTACCCGCTGGGCCGGATACCACGAGCTAATCGCCGCAGCGATCCTCGATCCTGACTCGAGACCTACTCTAGACTTACGGGGACGACTTATCGTCGTCGACGAATCAAGCCTCAGCGGCCCACATAATCGTGATGGCGACAATTTCGACGAGACGATTGTCATTTCAAGCAAGGATGCAGGTCGTATCGTACTCGACAGTGATCCACAGTCGTTCTACGACGCCGTGCGGGCCAAGGTGGGCGATTGGGGATTATTGCCTCCTCTGCTAGCCCAGACTACCGGCTTGCCTCCTTTCGACAGTTCTGCAGCGGAAAGCGAGCAGTCGGTAGACTCTTCGATAAATTCAAACAACGTACCCGTTGTGCAGTTAATCAATGAAGAAACATCCTCCAGCAATTCAAATGGAGAGATCGCATCTTCCTTGCCTCCTGACGAGTTAGGCAGCGGAGTAATCCTTTCCGTAGGTAAAACAGTTGATGGTTTCGAGCCAAGACAGCTAAGTTTGAACATATCCGATACTCGACTCAACCAGTTGAACATCGGTGTGGCAGGTGACCTCGGCACAGGCAAGACCCAGTTCCTCAAATCGCTTATCCTGCAGATATCCAGAGCCAGCGATGCAAACCGTGGAATCAAGCCACGCTTCTTAATCTTCGATTATAAGAGCGACTTTAGTAGCCCGGATTTCGTAGAGGCTACCGGGGCAAAGGTGGTGAAGCCCTATCACCTCCCCCTGAACCTCTTCGACACCACCGGAATGGGGGAATCTTCAGCACCGTGGCTGGATCGCTTTCGGTTTTTCGCAGATGTCTTGGACAAGGTTTACTCGGGTATAGGTCCTGTGCAGCGGGACAAACTCAAAGCAGCTGTCCGTAACGCCTACGAGGCAGCTAATGCTCAAGACCGCCAGCCTACGATCTACGACATCCATGCAGAGTACAGAGAAATACTAGGCGGGAAGTCGGACGCGCCAATGGCGATCATTGACGATCTAGTAGACATGGAGGTGTTTGCAAAGACCAAAGGGGAAACAAAACCTTTCGACGAATTCTTCGATGGCGTTGTGGTGATATCCCTGAGCTCCATGGGACAAGACGACCGCAGCAAGAACATGCTCGTCGCCATCTTACTAAACATGTTTTACGAGAACATGCTCAAGGTACCCAAGCGAGCTTTTACTGGCACCGACCCGCAGCTCAGGGCGATCGATTCCTACCTATTGGTGGACGAAGCCGACAATATCATGCGTTACGAATTCGACGTTCTTCGTAAGCTGTTGCTACAAGGCCGGGAGTTTGGCACTGGAGTGATATTAGCATCGCAATTCCTTAGGCACTTTAAGGTCGGTGCGACCGACTATAGGGAACCACTACTGACCTGGTTCATTCATAAGGTACCAAACATCACGCCTGCAGAACTTGGAGTCCTCGGCTTTACATCGGATCTGGCAGAACTATCAGAGCGTGTGAAGACCTTACCTAATCATCACTGCCTCTATAAGTCTTTCGATATATCAGGAGAGGTAATTCGTGGTCTACCTTTCTACGAACTGGTTAAGGAGGGAGATGAAAGCCCAGCATAGGAGCTCTCGATCTGGAGGTCGGGTATGACCGACTTCCTCTCTCCTAAGGAGCGGTCAGAAAGGATGGCCCGAATTAAGGGGAGTAACACTCGCCCAGAAATAGCACTGCGTAAAGTGTTGCATAGTCTCGGTCTGCGCTACCGTTTGAATGGGTCAGGTTTGCCCGGCAAGCCTGACCTTGTATTTCCCCGATACAAGACTGTGATTTTCGTCCACGGCTGCTTCTGGCACCGGCATTCCAACTGCAACATTGCCACGACGCCGAAAAGCAATACAGAATTTTGGGTGGAAAAGTTCGAGAAAAATGTCGCTCGGGATGACCGAGTGACAGGACTCCTTAACTCAGCTGGATGGAGAGTATTCGTCGTTTGGGAATGCGAGGTTGCATCTGTTAGAAAAGCCAAAGCGACAGGGGAGCGACTCGCAGAACAAATACGAAATCAATCGTAGAATTCTATCAAACATGAATCCTATTCTTTCAGAATGGTGCAAAACTAAAAACTAGGGGGTAGGCCGTTTTCTGCACCACCGTAGGTGGTTGGATCCCGACTGACGGATTGGCCACAGTGTCCGTAGCATCAAAGCATCTCTTAGCGATGGCTACTATAGGCGTGAGACCTGAAGCCTACTTTCTCTACCTATAGACAGCCTTAAGCTGAGCCAGCAAAATGATAGCAGACACGAGACTCAAATTGCGGTGTGGGGGTCTTCATGGATTGGAAAGCGCGCAGCGGTCAATGCAAACTACTTCAGGTATGGATAGGTTCAAAGTTCATTGCAGAAATATATGCTGGAAATATGTTACCAGGCATACGAAAAAAGGTACACGGTCGCGCAGGTCATAAGTATATATTCATATATCCTCTTAGGATAAAAACATGTCCACCACAGAAAAATTTCGAGTCAGCTCCCATCTCAAAGACATCATCGGGAGAGATCTTGTTACGAATGAATTTGTTGCGATTTTTGAACTTGTAAAGAACTCTTTTGATGCAGGGGCAACTGCTGTTGATATAGAGTTCGACCCTAAAGAACGCAGCATAACGATCGTAGATGATGGGAGTGGCATGTCGCGAGATGACATTCGCGACAAATGGCTCTTTGTTGCTTATTCAGAAAAGGCAATAATTGATCAAGATACATATCGGGACAAGATTAAGCCTGCTGGTCAGTTCGCAGGAAGTAAAGGGATTGGTCGGTTTGCGTGCGACACATTAGGAGAGCAACTCGAGTTATACACCCTCGTTAGTGGATCGAAGATAATTTCGAAGCTCAATATAGATTGGACGAAATTTGAAAACGACAGCACTAAGGAATTTCAGAGTGTGTACGTCAATTTAGGCGTCGCGAAATCTTTTCCACAAATTATTAATCCCAAGGCTCCTACAACGCACGGTACAGTGCTAGTAATCAAGAACACCCGACATGAATGGGACGAGACAAGGATAGGACGACTGCGGAGGGACTTAGCCAAGCTAATTGACCCATTCGGTACGACTACCAACGTAGTTGTTTCGACCTGGTTGATTGACGGGTCAACTGTAGCAGTCGATGGTGTAGATGGTCCTGTTGGCAACGAAATCGCCGAACTGCTTCAAGAAAAAACAAGTCGCATCGAAGTGCTAATCGAAAAAAATATAATTATATCAACTCTATTTGATCGAGGACGGAAAATCTACTCCATATCAGAGCCTTCTCCATATACCGAGCTTAAAGACACTCGGATTGAAGGGGAGATTTACTTTCTGAATAGGTCAGCAAAACAAACATTTACAACTCGCATGGGTGTCCGCCCCATTGAGTTTGGAAGTGTCTTTTTATTCCTTAATAAATTTCGAATATTTCCTATTGGCGAAGAGTTTGACGACACTCTGGGATTGAATCGCAGAAAGCAGCAAGGACAGGCTCGCTATTTAGGTACTCGTGACATCATCGGCCGTGTTGATGTTTCGGCGTTTCCAAAGATGTTTCGTGAGGTTTCTAGTCGAGATGCTGGCTTAGTAGAGGATGCTCGTAGCAGGGTATTGTTTGAAGCGATTCGACGACACATGATATTTCGTCTAGAGCGTTACGTTGTCGGAGTGAACTGGCAAGATAAACAAGATCAGGAAAGGGATACTCCTGAGGGGTTAGAAACTGACAAAGCTCGTGCAAGAGTACTTGCCATCGTAGGAGGCCTTGCACGTGCGAAGGATGTCGAGATCCTATATTACGACAAAGAACTGGTTCGGGTATCTGATGACCCCGATCAAATAACGGACGATGCGATTAAAGCAATGTCTGAAGTAGCGGAGCGCCAAGGTGACGCATCTCTACTAGGTCAGATTGAGGAAGCAAAACGCAGAATTGAAGAACTAAGATATTCGAGGGAGGAAGCACGTCAGGTCGCTCAGCAAGCGATAGCGGATCGCCGGCGTGCTGATGCTCATATTGAACGATTAGAGCAGCAGGCGGCTTTTTTAGGAAGCAGTCAAGACGTAAACGTGGAGCGTATTCAGCTATTGATGCACCAAGCAATCATACACCTTGGGCATGTTCGTTCTGCTATAAGCAATGCTGCACATGAAATTAGAAACGTTTTATCTTCTGCGGATACTTCAGGAGGTGAAATCGAGGACTTAGATGATGTTGAGGATCTTCTCGCATCTATTCGTCAGTCTGCAAGGCGCGTATCTTCATCTATAGCAGGCGCAAGCTTGTCGGGAGATAGGTTAGGCACCGTTCTTTCTTTTGCACCAAACATCCGAATTGACTTACAAACGGATAAAACTCATGGCGATTTATTACAATTTTTGAGTGAGTATTTTCAGTTTCGTTTGGCCGGTGTTCCTGGCATGCCAGAGGCGTCATTTGACGCCGGTAATATTTCTCTAGTACGAGACTTTTCGCCCGTAGACATAGCAGTCCTTGTTGATAATTTGCTTGATAATGCCCGCAAGGCTAAAGCTAGAAAAGTCGAGTTCAAGACTAGCCAAAAGGGGACGAATGATGTTGTTATCAAAATCACAGATGATGGGCTTGGGATAGACGAGAGAAAAGTGGATTCATCAAAGTTGTTCGAGCGTGGATATACAGGTTCTGCCAGTGGCACGGGCTTAGGATTATATAGTGTCACTCAGATTCTAAAAAATATGAGCGGCTCAATTGAACTCGTAGGTGATGGTAGTCGCGCCGATTTCGAAATTTTTATCCCAGGAGATAAGTAATGAATCTTGATTTTGGCATACTCTGGATCGAAGATTCGTTTAGTAAAGAGGAGGAGGAAAATCTCAAGCGCCGAGTGCGGGAAGCGGGATTTATTGCTCGCATTGAGACTATTCCTAATAGCAAAAGCATCGGTGAGCTGGCGCGCGCCCATAGTCTCTACCACTACTACGATATTATACTGCTAGACTACCGATTAGAGGACGAAAACGGCGACGTTATTGCCCCGAAAATCAGAGAGCTATTCCCTTCAACAACCATACTATTTTATTCAGGTAGCGTGGAAGAAGATGAGTTGCGCCGGATGATGGCGGAAAAACAAGTTGAAGGAGTTTACTGTAGTGCGCGCAGGCGCTTTATCGAACGAACCGGTTCTCTAATAGAGCAAACAGCACGCTCTCTCGACAGACTTTCCGGGATGAGAGGCTTGGCTATGAGGGTGGTTGCAGAATGCGATGACATTATGAAAGCGGCAGTAATTTACATGTCCAGTCGTGATCCTGATGGGCAGAAGAGGCTCGGCAAACTTGATAGTGATGTCTTGGAGTTTATCAAAGGAATGAAGGACACCTACGAAGCTTCTCTTTCAGAAGGTATCGAAGGGCGTCTGAATACCCGCGCAGTGGATAGTGCAAAGCTGTTTGATCATTTTCGACGTCTTACGAAAGTGGTGACTGGCTTTCCGAAAGAATTTGGATTGAGCGCGGCGCAGGTAGAAAGACTTCGAGAACTGAGAAATAACACGACTAACTATACTAAAGATGTTCTACAGAGACGCAACATCTTGGGTCATGTAATTGAAGTGCAAGGTGCTGACGGATGGGTCTTAACTGGAAGTAAAGAAATCAACGTTTCGGACTTTCCTGATATTCGCCGTCTATTTTCTGTTAATATCGACGCCCTGCGCGAAATGAATGAAATCTTAGTCCCCACGGGTGATTAGCGAAGAAGTTATTTCTTCTTTAGGCAACGCTGTTCAGTTTACATGCCGATCCGATCTGGATCGGTTGTTGTTTTTTCAGGGTCGAAGTACCTCGATATGATCCTGAGGTACAGTGATGAGCAGCTGCCTGGCCTCGTGAAGCGAGTCCTATCCGCTCGCTAATATCGTAGAATGGTGCTCACATCCCATAATGTGAGCACCATCATCCTTATTTAGGAATCAATGAGCGTATCGGCCAGATGCCTGCTGAAAAGCTTTTACCTGCGGGCGGACTAAAGAAGTGTTACGCACAGTTTAAATGGGGGGACGAATGGGGGGACAAAATACAATTAAACCATAAAGCCTAGGAAAATAAGGCCACAACCATACAATAACGCCGGCCACAAGCCGGCTTTTTAATGCCTGAAAGAAAGTGACTCACAAAAAAAATCACTCAACCCCTTCAGTATTCTGCGCATAAAACTCCTGCAGCTTGGATTGCAACAGTTTCTTGTCTGGCAATTGAGTGCGGTACTCCGCAATCAAGGCTGGCGACAGTGAGCGGTTCAAGGCGTACTCGACGATTTCGTCCTCTTTGCTCGCGCACAGCAATACGCCGAGCGCCGGGTTTTCGTGTGGTTTGCGGACATTGCGGTCCAACGCTTCAAGATAAAAATCCATTTTCCCCAAGTATTCCGGCTCAAAGCGCCCGACCTTGAGTTCGATCGCCACCAGGCAGTTCAGCCCGCGGTGGAAAAACAATAGATCCAGCGCAAAGTCCCGCCCACCTACCTGCAACGGATATTGCGAACCCACAAAGCAGAAGTCCCTGCCCAGTTCGATCAGAAAGTCCCTGAGCTTGTGCAGCAGGCCTCCATGCAAGTCCGTCTCTGCATGACCACGCTCCAGAGCCAGAAACTCGACCACGTAGGCGTCCTTGAACACGTTCAGGGCCTGGGGATGAATTTGTCGCAGCGGTGCTGAGACTTTTGCCGGGCTGACCACTGAACGTTCAAACAAAGCTGCCTTGAACTGCCGCTCCAGTTCGCGGCTCGACCACTTTTCCTGGATTGCCATGCGCAGGTAAAACTCGCGCTCCTCCGGGTGTTTGCTCTGGTTGAGGATGACCAAGTTCTGGGTCCAGGGTAATTGTCGCAGCAGTGCTGCGACTTTTGCGTCATGCCTATAAGCCTCGTAAAACTTGCGCATGCGAAAAAGATTCGTACGGGTGAACCCCCGCAATCCAGGCTGCGTATAGGCCAGGTGCTGAGCCAGTTGAGCCACCACCCCATCACCCCACTCCGCCGCTTCAATCTTGCGGCTGATGTAGGCCCCAACCTGCCAGTGCAGCTCTATCAGCTCGGTGTTGACCGCCTGCATGGCGCGTTGTCGAGCAGTCACAATCAGTTGGGTAACTTCACTGAAAGCAGAATCGAGAGAGGTATTGCCAGGAAGATCATTCACGTCAGGACATTTCCATGTCAGCTGGAGGGCTTTCTCAATTACTCCTGAAACCGACGCAGGAACATTCACAATGTATTTCTGCATGAAACAACGCTAACAAGCATCCCCCCACCCAGAGAACACTTGCCAAGCCAAAATGGCCGATGCTAAATCCACCCCGTCCAAAAACCGCTCCCCGTACCCCGGAAGAGGCTCTGCCGGTCGGACTTCGCTTTCAAGCTCAACGATGAAGCCCTGTATGGCCCAAGGATCACGGGCGCAATCGTGTGCAAACCCTGCGCAAGTTGTACCTCAACCTCACGGATAGCTGAACGATTTCACCAACGTCAATTCCCCGACCGCCCGCATCGGCACCAGGAAGGTCTCCATCTTCTCGCTCGGCGTGCCTTCCTCGGTAATCACCGTCACCTGCGCGGTGGTCAGCGCTTGTACCGCGTCTTCCTGCCCCTCCTCATCACTGCTGTAGCCGCCACCGAAGTAGTTCACATATACCAGGTACTGCCCCTTGATCGGTGCAGGCATGGCAAAGATTTCCGGGCCGTAGCCGGTAGTGACGTCGACGTCGAGTGCTGCGCCGTTGGGGGCGATGCGGTCGCCGTACCAGATGTGCGCGCCGTCGGGGGTGATGAGGTGCAGGTCGAGGTCGGTGTTGTCGCTGTCCCATGCCAGTAGTACACGTAACTTGGCCGGAGTCGCACCGCCGCTGCTGTTGAGGAATTGCGTGCGGTGGCGTTGCTGGCCATCGGGGTTGCGAACTTCGACGCTGTTGCTGCCGTTGGGGAATGAGAACGGGCGATCGAAGCGGCCGGCCGGGTCGATTTTCAGCGGCATGCTCACCCCGTTGACGATCAGCCGGCCGGGCTCTGTGGATTTCGCTGTGGCTTTGATCTGGCCGCTGATGCGTGCGGTGTTGGCTTGCCCTGCCGGGGTGTTGACCGACGAGGCGGGGTAGTTGACGACCTGCCGGAAGCTTTCTCCCTCGCCCTCGGGCGCGCCGGTGCGCCAGCCGCCTGCGGGGGTGTCGAGTTTGACGCTGTCCGCCGCCATCACTGAAGGCAACGCCAGCAGCGAGCAGAGACACAGCAAGACCTGTGGATAACGGAGTTTCATGGTCTATTCCAGCAAGAGGTGGCGGGCGAGCCCTTCGATGTAGGTTTCATCCTGGCCGTTGGGGTGAGCCTCGAAGGTCAGGTGCAGGTATTCGTGGGTCAGGTCGAGGCGGTCTTGCAACGTCAGCACGCCACGCACGTAGATACGCTGACGTTCGCGGTCGACATAGGGGTGTCCGAAGGCCAGGCGGCATACGGCGAAGGTGCCGACTTCGTTGTAGCCGACCTCGCCTTGCAATCGCGCACGCCAGCCGCGCCGCTGTTTCTGCAGCCAGTCTTGCGCGGCAGGCAACGCTTCGCAGGACGCGACCGGGTTGTCCCAGCGACTGAGACTGGCGCGTGGGTAGGCGTGCAGCAGGATGGCGTCGTAGCGCTGGCCGGCACCGGCCTGTTCGACGGCTTGCTGCCAGGACAGCTTGTCCGGGCCGGGTTGATCGGAATGATAGGTGACGGTGCTGCCGGCCAGGACCAGGTCGCTGGTCCACGCAGCGAGGTCGCGGGACTCGGACGATGCCGGACGCGGCGCGACCCGCTGACGGTTGCTGCTGTCGTCGATGCTCAGGCAATCGCCACTGCGCGTGGCGTTTTGCAGCAGGTACGTGCGGATGGCCACCGCGAGGGCTTTGGCGGCCTCGACCGGCTCGGCAGTGGCTTCGCGCTGGAGCACACGGGCGACGTACTCTTCGCGATCCAGCCGGGCGACGAGCTTGTCGTTCAGCAGAAAGAGTTCACCGTCACTGTAGATATCCAGCGCATTGCCGTTGGCGAATTCGACGCGGTAGTCACCCTGCAACGCTCCGGAAGACACCACACTACCCTGTGACAGCACGCGCCGAAGTGGATAGCGGGAGAACAGATCAACTTCTACACACTTCCCTGCATCCGCAGGCCAGGCAACAGGAATCACCGTAGACAATGCCTGGGCGTAATCACGCAGTACCCGCTGACTGGTGCCCCGCCCCCCGGCCCAGACCGGTGCACCCTCCGCCGTCCAACCGGCAAATCCGCCCTGGCGTGACGTGGCATCCTGATCTGCCAACCAGCTCCAGGTCTTCACCCGCAGGCGGCTTCCAAGTTCGCCGACGACATTGCCATCAGCGGCATTGAGCACCACGTCGAGCAACACACGTCGGGCTTGATCCTGCGCCGGCAGCACGGCCAACACCTTCAACAGCTGCGCCACCGAAACCCGGGTAGCCGGTTGCAACGAAGGCAAATCCAGCAGCCATTGCGGCGCCTGCCGTGCCTGCCAATAGGCTCGCCAGTCGGCCTCGCGGATGCCCAGTCGCGCGGGTTCGAAATACAGACCGCATGACTTCACCAACGCCTGATCGCGCTCGATCCTGCCGCCCGCCGTGCAGCAATAGACTTCTTCCTTAGACTGGCCGCGACATTCATAAGCCGGCTCACGCGCACCGGTGTCCACTAGCCAGGCGTAGACGAACAACTTCCACACACTGCCCAAGGGTGTCTGCAAGGTCTGCGGCAGTGGCTCGCGGGCGATGACGTGAGTTCGGCTCAACGACAACAAATCGCCCTTGAAGGCCAGGCGCAGCGGTTCGTCCTGCGCCGTCGCCAGCACAGGGATCAAACACAGCAGCCACCCCAGCAGCAACCTGTGCACGTCAGTGAACCGTAACCTGGCCAAGGGCTGCCTTTTGTTCCATCGCCTGATGCTGCGGCGCATACACCTGAGTGAATCGCACCGGCGGCAAGTTGAACTGCCCCTTCTGCGAGAAACGCACCAGATGCCGCAGGCGCAATTCGCCACTCAAGGCATCGACCGGAATGGCATAAGCCATTTGCCCCGGCTCGAAACGCGCCTTCTCCAGCGATGTCGGTTCAGTGCCAGCCTTGCCCATGAGCTTGATGCCCCAGGTCGTGCGCTCGACATCGGCGCCCGGTGGCAGCGGCACTTCCAGCAGGCCGTAGCGCAGCGGTTTGGCGGCTTTGCTGGTGATGATCACTTCGTCGAGATAAAGATTGTCGCTGGACAGCGGCGCGTTGCCGACTGCCTCGAGTTTGAAAGTGAAAGCCTCATCACCCGGCACCAGTCGCGACAGGCGACGGGTGATGGTCACGGCCATCGGATCCACCGCCGGCTGCTGGCTGCGATAGCTCAATGCAGCGCGTAGCGGACGCTCCTGCACCCCGCTCAGCGTCAACACCGCCGGCACTGGCGCAGACCCCTGCCACGTCCAAAACATCTCACCAGAAACCCCGTACTGTTTCTTCCAGCCTTCACCCGGGGCCAATGCAATGGTGGGCGATGCCTGCTCGATGCTGCGTTGCAGCCAGGTGAGCGCCAATGCCCGTTCCAGGGTCGATTGCTGTGGCAACAGGCGTTGCAGTAATGCCTGGGCGCGAACCTGATCGAAGGGTTGCAGCGACAGGTTCAGCGCTTCGGCGAACGGCTGGGAACTGACCGCCAGACGTTGCTGCGCGTCGGCCAGTTGCCGGTTGAACGCATTCGGCAAAACAACCTTCGCCTGCCTGGCCAGCGCGGCCGTCAACACTCTCGCGGCAGCCACCCCCAGGGCTGAGTCAGGATCGCTCATGACGAGGCTGTCTTCGCCGTCCTCCATCAGGTTCGCAGCCGTGCCCTCGCCTGCTTTCGCCAAATCTTCCATCAGGCCACTGAGCAAGGTGTTGACCGGCAACTGCATCTGTTTGGCGAACGACAGGATCAGCGCCCGCTGCAGCAGCGGCGTGTTGTTCGCCTGTTTGGCGTAGACCTCCAGCACACGCTGCCAATGCTCCGGCGGCAGGTTCAGGTCCAGCACCCGGCTGGCGTGCCAGTCAGCGTAATAGGCATAGGCGGTGAGGAACGCGTCCGGCTCGCCGTCCATGCCCCACCAGGTAAAGCTCGCCGAAGGACCGGCCATTTGTACCAGGCGCAGGCGACTGTTTTGCATGATCAGGCGCAAGCGATCGCGGATCTGCGGATTCGCCGCCAGCGTCGGGTAGGCAATGCTCAACGGCAACAATCGACTGGCGGTCTGCTCGACGCCACCGTAGGGGTAGCTCAACAGGTCGTCGAGGGCCGAACGGAACAACGCTTGCGGACTGTCATCCAGGCGCAGGCGAATATCGGTTGCGTCTGCCGGCAGAGTCAGCGGTGTATCGCCGCTGCTCACATCGAGACTCTGGGATTGCGTCACCCGCCAGCCTTCACCGGTCACGCTCAGGTTCACCGTCAACGCGTCA
>Ga0207713_1000831_pt1 | contig 28426 bp, 25 predicted proteins | sample KBSS64metaG_FD_184404 | JGI IMG/M metagenome (GOLD analysis project Ga0207713, IMG submission 184404) | Switchgrass rhizosphere microbial communities from Kellogg Biological Station, Michigan, USA - KBS S6-4 metaG (SPAdes) (version 2) | ecosystem: Host-associated > Plants > Roots > Rhizosphere >... | reverse complement strand
CGTCCTTGTGCAGGTGCAGCGTGGCGCCGGTCAGCTCCTTGAGCTTGCCCGAGGCGAGAAAATGATCGAAGTGCGCGTGGGTATGGATGATGCTGACCAGCGTCAGGCCGTGGGCCTGCAGGCGCGCTAGGATCTTCTCCGGGTCACCGCCTGGGTCGACGACGATGGCTTTCTTGGTCAGCGGGTCGCCGATCATAGTCCACATGTAGTCAGATTGACTACCAAGTCCACATGTAAGAAAATATGGACAAAGATCGTTTTTCGGATATCTATGTTACGTACAGCCAAAAATCGTGATCTCGCCCGAGCTCGGTATAATTCCAGCGCCCACCGAGTACTCATACCTCAATTCAGGTTAATGCATACCCGCTATCAGACTTACGAGAATAATTTCGACTCATCCAATATTCCAAGACCAGATTATTTAGCATGGTCTGCGGACGATGGCTACTACCCAAATTTTCCCGTCATCATTCAAAGCAACAATGAACCCTGGCTCATTGCCAACTTATATCTAACATGCAAACTTGAGCGTGAAAACGGATATGAATCGAGAACGTACCGTAGCATTGCAGATCATCTTCTTAACTTTTTACGTTTCCTTGAAGACGAAGGCTTGAGTTTTTTATACCTTCCTCAGAACAATCGCCTGAAAGTTACTTTTCGATACCACAAGCATCTTATAGAGCTCCGTGACCAAGGGCAGATATCGACCAGCACGGCAAGCGCTCGCATAAATGCAATTGCGAACTTTTATCGACTTATAGTGGCATGGGGCATAATTAAAAGAAGTGAAATCCCCAATCCGCCATTTGATGAGGTGCATAAGAAAATTCAAATTACCTCCAAACATGGAACTCAGAACATCATCAATGTCAGATCACATAACCTAGTAATCCCAAACCCAACGCAATCTACCCAGGCCGAATACATTCAAGATGGTGGCACTCTTCGCCCGCTTACTGTCACTGACCAGAAGCTTGTGTTAAAAGCTCTTCTTTCCTCATCACGCGAATACCAGCTAATGTTTTATCTGGCACTCTTCACGGGTGCTCGAATCCAAACCGTGGGAACCATCAGAGCAAAAAATTTAAAGCTGCAACTAGACAGCGATGGAAATCTTCGACTTCCGGTAGGTGCAGGCACCTTCATAGATACTAAGAAAGGGAGCCCAATGACACTACTTGTACCCGGATGGCTTGTTAAAGATTTACTAATATACAGTCATAGCGGAGAAGCAACAAAACGACGTGGACGCTCATATTATGGAGACACTGAAGAGAACTACCTATTTCTGAGTAAAAATGGTGTACCGTACTACACCAGTAAAAAAGAATTATATGACCGACAAAACCCGGCTGTGAGTCGAAATACTTTTCTCACAGATCGAGCGAACGGTGCCTCTATTCAAGATGGAGGCTCGATTCGTCAGCACATCCATGAAATGCTTTTACCTCGCATCCTTGAAGAGCGACCAGACTTCCAAAGCTTTACATTTCATGATTTGAGGGCCACCTTTGGAATGAACCTCCTGGAAAGCCAGTTAGATCGCTTAGGAGACAAATCCATCACTTCAGCACTTGACTATGTACAGCAACGAATGGGGCACCGAGACAAGGAAACCACAATGCAATACCTCAACTACAAGTCTCGTCTTGAGTGGAAGTCCCATGTGCAGAGTGAGTTTGAGCAGTCCCTCTTTAATTATGTAAACATTGCAACATAACCCATGACAACTGACTACACTTCACGACCGATCATTATAATCGAGCATAAAGCTGAAACCGTCGAAACGCTCCACCCTCAATACACAGTAATAGCAAGCGACAACATAGCCACCAATGGAAGGCGTTACTTAGACTTCGGCTCATTGTGTTATCGTCAGAGAAAAAAACAATCTCACAAAAAAAACTCTGTATACGCTGGAGTTCTGGTAGGGATTGATTCACTCGAAAAGAATCGCCCTCCGATCATTAGCAAGCTAATCGAACGGGCCAGATCACATAAAAGTTTCGCATCGTCAGTCGGATTGTACAATGAAGCAAAATGTTTTTTTGACTGGATTGACACTCAACCCGAGAAACACTCCGTTCATACTTTGCAAGCTTCCCACGAGGCATACATAGATTACACCAAGCATTTAATCCATAGGCTAAATAGCTCGTCTATTAGAGGTGAGTCCATTTCGATCGGTTCCGCTTCTCGACTCCAAGCGGTAGCGCGCCAAATTGTTTCCTATGCAGAAAGTGTTCATGAGCGTGAGATAGGAGCGTTAACGACCTTAATAATCCAAAAGGTTCGTCATAAACATGTTAATTTAAAGCAGTTAAGCGAAGACACACAGGCGAGAACGTTTGCGACGCTGGTTTCTTTTATCGATGAAGCTCATCGTCTCTTGGTGACCGAAGAGGATCTTCCGATGAAACTTGAATCTCCAGGCGGCCAAATTTTTTATCTGCATAGCCTTCACCAAGGAACCAATAAAAGTAAGAATGCAAGCATCAGCATTGTCAGCTTATTAGACTCAAGCCCAACATTTCCAGACTGGAACATGGTGCAAACCAAATACGGCATACTAGATACAAGTGAGCTTCAGTTTCGCTACAAGTCAAATTACGAAGTGGCTAAGCGAAGGCATATCGAAAGCAGTACAAATAAACGCTCTAGTTTTCGCTTTCAGATTGCAAACCACGCTATGACAGCCGGAATGATGGCGTTCATAGCTGCTACTGGCTGCAACTTGAGTGTCGCGCAAAGCCTTGACATTAGAAATTGCGAAGTTGTTCCTAGCACGCAGGGTAGAAGGTTTTACGGAATAAAGTCACGCGCACAGGGCAAAACCGTCACACCAGAATTCGGCGCTCGTTTCACACCAGTCTTCAGAAAAATTATCGAGATCCGCGATTGGCTTCTTGAAGGCACAGAGTCACAACTCATGTTTCCCATTCGCCCGAAAGGAACTAACAGTGTGGGCTATGTTGGAACAAGTGCAATCTCAACCCTTAAAGTCATTTTCAGAAAATATTTCCCGCATATCCCTTGGGTTTCTGCGACACAGTGGCGGAAGAATGTAAGCTATGCTTACATTAGCAAAAGCGGTGGTGATACCGCTTTGACTGCGGAGAAGCTCAATAATACTGAAAGTACCGTCTCACAAGCTTATGCGAGACCGGCCTTGGAGGAATTCGCAGGTCAAGTTTCAAAGCTGTTTGATTCAATTCACGCTGCTGCCATTGCTCGCTCTCGAAATGTCGCTCACATACCTGTTCGTATGATTCAAGAGAAGAACCCCGAAGAGATTATTGGCGTGGGCAGTTGCGACAAGGCCGATGACTCTCAACCGCGGCGGAGTTTAGGATTTTCTGAAAATGCGCCCGAGCCTTCATGTCGCTCTCCCGAAACTTGCTTGTTTTGCGATTTCTATGCGGTACATGCTGACGAAGAAGATATCCGCCGCCTGCTATCTTTGCGCTATATTATCATGGCCTCCAAACGGGATCAGGACCATGAACACTGGGAGCTAAAATTCGGTCCCTCCATTCACAGGATTGATGAGATCCTTTCGATGATTGCTGATACGGATGTGGCTGTTCCACTAATGATCGACCGCTTGAGAGGCGAGGTAGACTCCGGCGACCTGGATCCTTTCTGGGCAATTCATTTAGACACCATGGTTTACGTAGGGGTAGTAGTTTGAAGCCAGAAACAGTCGCAACTGGCATGCATGGGCAGGCTTATATGCCATTGATAAACTTATCTGCCCCAGCCTACTTGGCTCCTAATGACGACCTCATCATATCAACCGATGTTATCGGACAAGTAATCTCCCGTTTCGAGGACGATGTATGGGACGTCCGAGTTTACTGCCCCAAAAACAAGTGCGTTTACAACTTTTCATCTTGGAGCGACATTGACAGCCCGCTTAAGAAAATTATCACAAAAGAGCTAAAGATTGCACAACTGGCAAGACTCTATCTTTCGGGAACTCCGAGGAAAGTTAACTCAACACGAATCATTCTTCTTCGAAAACTAGCGAGATTGGCTTTATCCAATAAGGCCACTCTCACAGAGCTATTCAACGACGCCAAGCATTACCCGTCTTTTACTGCGAGCTTCTCAACGCTCAGCCCAAAGGTAATGAAGGCATTTCTTGCAGTCATGAGAGATCTATTCTCCATTCGAGCAAGGCACATTGATTTTTTAATTGCACCTCCAAACTATCAGTTGCTTGAAAGACTTGAGATCATTTACAACAAGTATCCAAAACCTAAATTTAATGAACCAACACAGACAAAACTTATTCCGTCGCGAATCTACGGTGAATTGATTGTCGGACTGCATGAAATTCTCGTTGACTTCAATCAGCACTCCTCAAAAATTATAAACCTGCACGAAAACCGCTTGAGTCACCACGCATATGCTGTGCCCGAAGCTCATAGCCGAAGAAGCAAAAGCGCCATTTCTTGGAATTTTGCGACAAGGGATCTCGGGCTAGCAGACTTCTTCAAGCAGCAATCACTTACGAACTGGAAACAGTTAGCAACCTACATCGGCGTGGTTCACGCGGCAGCAAAATACTGGATTCACCTGTTTTCCGGCATGCGAGACAACGAGGCAAATTTTCTACCAGCTGATACTTACGCTTCAATCAAGGCAGGAACTGCTTCATTCAAGATATTGAAAGGATACACCTCGAAAATAGCTGCGCAGAATCATACGGATACTTTCTGGGTAACACACGAGATCGTTGAAGAAGGCGTGAATGCGGCTAGGTCAGTCGGGAGAATATCAGCACTTATGTGTGGCTGGGACGATCACAATAGATCTCAGTATCCGCTTTTCCCAGGACGCATTGCCAGAAAAGCTAACACCGTAATCGCGAACAAGAACACTTGGCACTTCAAAGGAGCACCCACGGCGAGCAGCATATGTGACTCAGCACAGCTGTCCCTTATGTCAAAAATTCCTGCTCTGAATATCTGCGAAGAAGACATTCGCGAATTAGAAATGTTTGATGGATTTCGTAACTGGAGGGAAGATCCAACCCTAGAAATTGGTGCCCCTTGGCCCCTTGCTACTCATCAATGCAGAAGAGCTTTAGCTGTTTATGGCGCTCGTTCTGGAATGCTTTCACTAGGGGCAATCGCTCTTCAGTTCAAGCAACTAACAGAGGCCATGGCCTCATATTATCGAAAGGATAGTATTTTTGCAGTAAACTTTCTGCAATCAGACGATGCTCGAGGTTGGCTGGAAGAGTTAGAGCATGAACGCAGAGCAGCCCAATTTATGAACTACGACAATGACGTGATCAGCACCTCTAGCCGCTTGTGGGGTGGTGAGGGCAATCGAATTCAGCAGGCTAGAGATAAAGGGCAGCCATTGATTATTTCAACAGACAGATCACTGACAGAGAAAAAATTCTTCAAAGGTGACATGGTTTATAAAGCAGGTCCGCTCGGGGGGTGTACCAATCTTGAGCACTGCAGCAAAATCTCTTTTACAAGCATTTTTGCATGTGTTGATTGCGATAAATCGATCCTAGATGACGATCAAAGCTTAAAGAAAATCAAAAAAGGAATAAATAACCTGATTAGGCAGCAGGCATTATTTTCCAAAAATAACCCACAACACAAACAACTAGAGTCTGAAATCGACTCACTTCATGACAAGCTGGAAAAGCGAGGATTGCTTAAAAAAATGGAGGAAATGGAATGAGCGTAATTCAAGAATACCAGGCAGCTCTACTTCGCCTGATTAGAAACAACCCCAACATACTCCCTAAAGGTTCGTCAATCAATAACGATACTGTCGCCCTAGAGGCAGGTCGAAAAAGAGGTTCCATCAAAAAAAGCAGAGCCGAACACGCGCAGCTAATATTAGACATTCAGGCTGCCGCCCTCAATCCAATAAAAAACCGTAAAGACGCTCACTCGCAAGAATCCGACAAACAAAAAAAACTTAAAATCTCAGCACAAGGACAGAGAGACAATTTCAGAGAGAAATACGAGCAAGCTCTGACCAAAATCATCTCACTGGAATATGAAAATTTTTATCTTAAAAAACAGCTTGCAGAGCTTATCGAAACGGGCAAAACAAGTAGCAATGTAATAGACTTGATCAGGACCAAATGAATTATTGGACAATGATTGATAAAATACGTGAGCCGCCTAGCAATCGGTGCAATCAAATGAAACCAGTTCGCTCTCGCGACTCGTAAAATTACTGCCCGCCCCTAAATAACATACGGAATTATTTTTCTAGGTGCTCACGCGTGAGAGTTAATTCTCGCCCTACAAAAATCATAATAGCTAAAAATTCAAGTCGTTCACTGGCGCACGCGCAAATCGCGCTCAGCCGAAAAAATGATCTCTCTAACCTTGAGTTTATCGCGCAGAGGGGAGTGATTAGTGCTGTAACACGCTCCACTTGCCACCTTATATATGTAACCCTCTATCGTTCCCGACGCATCTTCGGCAATGCTCACCTCTTCCAGCGGTTCCATCACCCAGTCGCTCCCCCCTCTCATGTGACCAGGAGACATGAGGTGCGCCTGCGCGAACCAAGAGCGTTCATCTAGCTCTGAAAGCATCTGTTGAAGGATCGGTACTGTGGGGATCATCAGCATGCTCCCCACGATGTCATCACCATGATCGCGTACCAATTCCACGTAAAACCAAGGGTGGTGTAGCACCAGCTCGATAAATTGCCAGTGACGGGTGGAAGGCTCCCCGAAGATGGCCGCTGGGCTGAGTTCGGCGTGTCTGTAGGTCTTGAACATCGACTAAACCCTCAAAATATTAACAATAGTTAATGGATGTCTGACGTTCAAGACGGCTTCATCATTCCTTTTGTAGGAAGGAAAAAAATGGAGCTGAAACAGGCGTTTGGTAAGGCGATGAGACAGCTGCGGAAATCCCGAGGTCTCAACCAAGAAGCCTTTGGAGGCCACACCAGCCAAACCTACCTCAGCCAATTAGAAGCCGGAGGAAAGGGCCCTTCTCTGGAAATGGTGCATGGGCTCGCATCAGTCATGAACGTTCATCCCTTGACGATATTGACGCAGTGCTACCTTTTTATGGACGACACGGCCACGCTAGATTCAGTCATTGAACGAGTCCGCGAGGAACTCTGTGGGACGTCATCGGACTGATGTGGATTACGCGGCTTGAGCCATGAAAATCGGGCGGTCGCGGGGATGTCTTGGGATTTAGCAAATGGTTGAGGTGCCCCTGAACCCTAAATGCGAGGAGTTGCCATGAAGGGCCGTCGGAAGGTAAAGACTGAAAAGTGGCGAACACAATCGAAACATGAAAGCACTGCCCGGAAGCGTCTGCAGGGCAGGATCGGAACGGAAGGACGTTTTCTTGACATTGCTGCCCGAATGGGCAAGACAATGGAACCAGTTGGTAGACTAGCAGGTTGAGAAAAATCGTTCACGGTTGAGGAATGCACATGAACGAGCCGCAGATAGTAGCATTTTGTCTCAACCCAACATTGGGATGTTGGAGCATCGCCCACCGATGCTTCATCGGAAGGTGCGAGCAGATCATCCTCCTAGCAACGCGTGTGCTTGGAAGCCGTGTGCTTGCTGAACAATGGCTCTACAAGCCAGCTATGGGGTTGAGACACCAGCTGCCTTGCAACATCCTGGCAACATCGTCGGGCTACGAACAAGTGGGTACGCTTTTGGAACGAATTGAGCAGGGTATCTACGTTTAACGCCCTAGCGAAGGGTAAGCGTCCTCACGAGCACGTGCTGCTCGTCCGACTGTATCGTGGCAATTTATAGTCGAGGTGAGCTGGGAGCAGCCTCGTAGGAGTGAGAGCTTTTACCCCTGCAGCCTATGGAGCAGGAGTCAGCGATGTCCGTCGCGAAATCTATCTCAACTCGAATCAAGCACATGCCCAAGGGCAAGCCTTTTGTCGGTGCTTTATTCGCACAGGCTGGTTCCCGTTCCTCTGTAGGTAAAGCGCTTTCTAGGATGGTACTCAATGGTTTCCTTGAGCGTGTTACTCGCGGCGTCTATATGCGCCCCAAACAGAGCGAATACACAGGCAAGAGGGTCCGAGCGAACCCTATTGCAGTCATGAAAGCGGTCACCAGAGCAAGAGGCGAGACTATTCAGGTACATGGAGTAGAAGCTGCTCGCCTACTGGGACTGAGCACTCAGATGCAGATTCTACCAACTTACTATACCAGCGGAGCGACGCGTGAAATCAAGATCGGTAACGCAGTGGTCCGGCTCCGCCATGCCTCTCGGCAACGGTTGCAGCAAGCTGGCACCCGAGTAGGGCTAGCATTGACTGCATCGTTTTACCTAGGGAAAGCTGGACTGACCACGCTGGCCATAAGAAAAATCTCCAATTCACTTAGCGCCGAGGAATTTGACAGGCTGATGGCTTGCGAGATGCCTAGATGGATGCGATCGGCATTGGCCGGTTCAGCCATAGTCGATTAATTCAGTTCAATTTCAGCGACAAGAAACAAACTCTTGGGCTATCGTTTAACCATCAGCCCGTGCTCATCTCGGACATGATGAATCAAAGCTAACGTGGTGTCAGTAAAATTTTTGAAAGCTGATTTTTTGATATCACTAATTCTTGTAAATTCGCGTGTTGGCAATCCTTCCATCCTGTCACCCAATCGATGCAGGTTGAATGTTCTGGTTGGAGCTGCGTAAAAGTAATGCGCCGAATCAAAAACTTCCTCATCGAGCAAGCTGATCGCGTCTAACCAACTAAAATACCTTCCCTTAAGCGCATCTGACAATAATGAAGGTTCTGCAGTCTCTTGAAATCTAGCTAGATCATCATAGAACTGGACGAAGTACCCTGAGAAGGATATCGGTGGAATGCAGGAGTTAGCCGCCTCAATCAACGACTGAAAATCAATTGACTTGTAAAGACTCTTGCAGAAACTCTTATCATTGGAAGTAGGCCTCTCAGCAAAAACTCCCAACTCTTCTCTTAAATGCGCGTTTTCGGGCCTGCATATATGAGCCGCAATTTCATCACCACTGATGACCTTGGATGCAATATTTGAGCTATAGGACTCTAGAATCTTTTTCTGCCTGTCTTGGAGAACCTGACCGGTAATGAATATAAAAGACTTAGCACCTTTATCTAGTGCCTTTTCGATATCCGAGTTATATTTTCGCTTAATGGAAGAAAAACCTTCCTGCTCCATGATCGGAAAGTAGCAGGCTACAAAATTCTTGCCACTTACATCTTCAAGATCTCTTCCATCATCAGGCCCACCTAATGGTGAAATATTTTTGTAGCCTTTATAGCCAATCGAGGCTAAATACATAGCCGAAAACAACTCAGCTTTGAAATTGCCAAAGCGCCACATGCTTAGCAGAGACGTTATTGATTGCCGACTATTCATAAATACTCCTTAACCACAACTTTATTTTCATAGAGGATCAGAATCAGCACGAGGCTTACCCCTCCCCCTTTCTCGAAGCACTGACATCTACCCCCAGGCTTCGAGGGATTACGCACAATGTACAAGCAAACCATGGATTATATAACTAGGCCAAGGCCATAAGACGTCAAAATCAGCTAATCTGTTCATGCTTTCACTGTGACTAAGCACCATGGGGCACCTAGCGCACTAACCATTTCGAGCAGCTGCCTGCGGCCGGATCAGCCGGTTGTGGTGGTCCACTTAGGGTCCAGGCTGTGTGAAATACAAAACTGCTCTTTGAAGAAAGCGAGCGTACGTGAAATCTGTCAAAGCTTGGCTATTCTGGCTACCCAGAATTCGCGTAGAAGCGCGAAATTTTGGTCATTTTCTAACCAGCATGATCGCGCCGAAGGTTTTCACACAGCCAGGGTCGAAAGCAGACGGTCATGACTGACCGCAATCGACCCATAGCGGACATTGGAGAAACTTAGGTGTGCGAGTATTAAGTAAGCGTCCGGAAACTCACTTTCCGAACGGTGAGTAGCAGTGGGAGGTTGCTAGCTGGCCCAGTTTTTGTTGCTGGCGCTTGCTGCAGCGTATGCCTACACTCCAAAACCTATAATACCAGTGCAGAACGGCGGACAAGCTCTTGCAAGGGCGTTCACAAGGATATGTCGAGTTGGATCGTGAGCAATTACCTACCAGCAGGAGCATTTTGAAAACAGAGCCGCGCTTGGGAGCGTTGCTTGCACTGGGAGGCTTGTTGGTGTTGGGCATGCCATGCGTAGAAGCACGTACGCTGTCCCAGATTCGGGAAAGCGGCGTCCTGCGCATATGCGTGGCTGGCTCAAGCGCTTCCTTCTACCGGACTAACGCGGAGGCGTTCGCGCGGTCACTCGGTTTACGCCCACAGGTAACGGAACTGCCGAGTTTCGATGCGCAGTTTCACGACGATCGGGGCGAGACCGTACGCGAGGCAAGCTACGACCCGAAGCTACTCGCCGACGGCCGCTGCGATCTTTATCCAAATGACTTGCAGATCGTCCCTTGGCGCGAAACGAAGATGTTGCTCGTGCCCTATTACCGGGTACGCAACCTGGTCATCGCCCATCGCTCCAACCAGTCCCTTGGCAACGAGGTGTCTGATCTGCTCGGTCTGACGGCGGCAGTGCAGAAGGGTACGGGCTACGAGCAGTGGATCGATGAAGCCAACCGCGGTCCTCTATCCAGTCAGCCGGTCAGAATCGTCTATGCGCCAACCGAGCAGGCTGTGAAACTGGTAGCCGATGCGAAGGTGGATTTCACGGTGTTGGGTAGTGAAAGCGCGCTGCGCTGGGCCCGTGAAGATCCCGAACGTCTCTCCATTGCGTTTCCGGTCAGCGAAGCGACCAGCGTTGGGTGGGGTGTTGCGCGCAACGCGCCGGATCTCGCACGAGCGCTGGAGCAGTTCTTCCAGTCCAGCAATCGCATTGATTCGCCGCTCGATGCGAGCTGGCGGCGGTACTATCGCGTATCGCTCATGGAATACCGGCTGTTCGAGGAGTCCCTCAACGAGGACGGCCTCGATATTAAAACCGTAATGAGATGGGCGATCCCGAGCTTGGTCGCGGTCCTGCTGTTGCTCGGCGCCATGCTGGCCTGGAACCGACGCCTCAACCGGGAAGTAGACGAGCGCAAGCGCGTTGCCGCAGAGCTAGCCGAGCGCGAGGCTTTCACCCGCGCGCTCATGGATACCAGCCCCGCCAGCCTGGTGCTGGCAGATCGGAACGGAGCTGTCAGGGAAGTAAGCCAACGCTTTTCACAGGCGACCGGTTATGTCAGCGAGGACCTGCTCGGGCGCAACGCCACGAGCCTGTATGTCGACCCTGAGGAGCGCGAGCGCTTCCTCGAACTGCTGACACGAAATGGCAAGGTCGAAAACTTCGAGACCCGCCTGCTGCACAAAAATGGATCAATTCTCTGGGTTCTGGTCGGTGCATCATTCGTGACAATCCACGGTGAGACCCTGGTCGCCAGTTGGGTGCGCGATGTCACGGATCATCATGCGGCAGCAGTGGCGCTTAGCGAAGAACGCGCGCGGCTGCAGGCAATCCTCGATACGAGTCCAATCAACATAGCCTTTTCTACCCAGGGCGTGATCCGCTTCGCCAACCCCCGCTTCTGTGAAACGTTCGGCGTAGGCGTCGGTGACGCTGCTTCGCAGATTTACGCGAATGAGCATGATCGCGAAGCCATCGTCGAACGCCTCACGGACGACGGCATCGCAAAGGACCAAGAAGTACCGATGCGTGACCGGCAGGGGCGCGAACGCACCATACTTGTCACCTACCTGCCAATCCAGATCCAGGGGGAGCAAGGGCTGCTCGGCTGGCTGCAGGACATCACCGAGCGCAAGGCAGCAGAGCACGCGCAGCAGCGGGCGAAGGAGATTGCTGAAGAGGCGACGCGGGCAAAAAGCGACTTCCTTGCAAACATGAGTCACGAAATCCGCACGCCCATGAATGCGATCATCGGCATGTCTTACCTTGCGCTGAAGACTTCGCTGGACCAGCGGCAGCGCGATTATGTCTCGAAAATCCACAACGCGGGCACTTCGCTGCTTGGCATCATCAACGACATCCTCGACTTCTCCAAGATCGAGGCCGGCAAGCTTAGCGTCGAGGTAGTGCCATTTGAGATAGACGCAGTGCTAGACAACGTGTCCTCGCTGATTGCGCAAAAGGCCTACGACAAGGCCATTGAGCTGCTGTTCGACCGGGCGTCGGACGTTCCCGAGACGCTGCTTGGAGATCCGCTGCGTCTGGGCCAGGTCATCCTGAACCTGGTAGGCAACGCAGTGAAATTCACCGAACAGGGGCAGGTTACGGTCGTGGTTCGCAACCTGGGCCGCACCGGCGACAAAGTTCAACTGCAGGTTCGTGTCCGCGATACCGGTATCGGCATGACTCCCGAGCAAACCGGGCGACTCTTTGAGGCCTTTGCCCAAGCCGATAGCTCCACCACGCGACAATTCGGTGGTACCGGCCTGGGCCTTGCCATCTCGAAGCGCATCGTTGAGTTGATGGGCGGAACGATCGCGGTTGACTCAGAACCGGGCAACGGCAGCACGTTCTCTTTCAGTGTCTGGCTTGGTCTTGACCAGCACATGCGTACGCAGCGCCAGATTGTCCCTGCGGAGCTCGCCGGAGCGCGCGTCCTGGTCGTCGATGACAATGCCGACGCGCGCCAGATCCTTTCCGACATGCTTCTCGTAGCGGGGCTTTCGCCGGTCGCGGTGGCGTCAGGCGAGGCTGCTCTGGAGAGCCTTCGCGGTGCTGCGGCCGACGACCCGTTCCGGGTGCTATTGGTGGATTGGCAAATGCCAGAGATGGATGGCATCGAGACGACGCGCCGGGCGCTTGGCCTGCAGCCTGCACTGTACGCCATCATGGTCAGTGCATTTGGGCATGACGAAATGCACGCCGCTGGGCAAGCGGCCGGCATTCGCGCGTTCCTGGTCAAGCCGGTCAACCAGTCCTCGCTGGTAGAGGTACTGGTCAACTTATTCGCGCCGCAAACGGGCGTGGTGGCGCTAACCGTACCCATTGCGCAGGCGAAGGTGCTCGCCGGAGTGCGCCTGCTCGTCGCGGAGGACAACGAAATCAACCAACAGATTGCCAGGGAGCTTCTCGAGGCTGCCGGTGCCCTGGTGGAAGTTGCCGGCAACGGCTGCGAGGCGCTGTCGATGTTGGCTGCAGCGCAATACGACGCGGTGCTGATGGACGTACAGATGCCGCAGATGGATGGTCTCGAGACGACCCGGCGTATTCGCGTCGGGCCTCACTGCGCACAGATCCCGGTGATTGCTATGACCGCACATGCCAGGGTCGAGGACCGGGAGCGCTGTATCGAGGCGGGCATGGTCGACCATGTGACCAAGCCCGTGGATCCGCAAGCACTCATCGCCACGGTTCTGCGCTGGGTCGTACCTCGGTCGGCGGCAGTGGAGCCGTCCAGCGCCGCATCGGGCGAGGAGCGCCTACCGGACATTCCAGGGCTAGATAGCGCCGACGGACTGAGGCGAGTGGCGGGCAATCGCCAGCTATACATCAAGCTGCTGGGTCAATTTGCCGACCGCAGGGCTATGGAAGGGCAAGCGCTGAGGAACGCGCTACGTGCGGGTGATCGGGCGACGGCCGAGCGAATGGCCCACACCGTGAAAGGCGTTGCAGGCAACCTCGGTTTCAGCGGCCTGCAAGCCATGGCCGGTAAGCTGGAAACCGCGATCGGGGCACACGCTGAGTCGGACGCATTGGTGAATGAATTGATTGAGGCGCTCTCGCTGGCCGTGCATGCAATCCGTCAAGCGCTGGGTAGCGGCCAGGCAGCACCGGCGGTGGTATCGAGCGTCGACTGGGCACAGCATGCCATAGCGCTCATCCACCTGCTGGAGGCCAATGACGGAGCAGCGCCGGATTATATGGAACAGTATGCGGATTCGTTGCGCGGAGCACTCGGCCAGGACAGTTTCGAGCAGTTGATGAATGAGGTGAACAACTTTGACTTCGAGGCCGCACGGCTAACCCTCAAACGTGCATCGACGGCCCGCGATACCCCGTGCTGGAGGGAACATCATGAGTGAAACGCTAAACTACCCACTTCCCCCGATCATCCTCATTGTCGATGATACGCCGGAGAACATTACGCTGATCAATGGCCTGCTGAAGGACATCTACCGCATGCGGGTGGCCATCAGCGGTGAGCGCGCGCTGAAGGCAGCGGTGCAGGAGCCTCGCCCGGATCTGATTCTGCTCGACATCATGATGCCTGATCTGTCGGGGTATGAGGTGGCAGAGCAGCTCAAGCGCGATCCGCGCACCGCTCATATCCCGATCATCTTCATCACCGCCATGGCGACAATGGAAGACGAGATCCTGGGTTTGCAGATGGGCGCCGTGGACTACATCACCAAGCCGATCAACCCACCCATCGTGCTGGCACGGGTGGAAACCCAATTGAAGATCAAGGCGGCCGCCGACTTTTTGCGTGATCAGAAGGCTTACCTTGAGCAGGAAGTCCAGCGCCGCACCGCCGAGGTCATCGCTATCCAGGATGTGACCATTCAGGCCATGACCTCGCTGGCCGAAACCCGCGACAATGAGACGGGTAACCACATTCGACGAACTCAGCACTACGTCAGACTACTGGCCGAGCTGCTTCGCGAACATCCGAGGTTCCAGCAGTTTCTCAATGAGGAAAGTATCCGCCTGCTGTTTAAGTCAGCTCCGTTGCATGACATCGGCAAGATCGGCATACCCGATGACATACTGCTCAAGCCGGGGCGCCTCACGCCGGAAGAGTTCGAGACGATGAAGACCCATACGGTACTGGGACGCGATGCAATCCGGCATGCCGAAGAGCAGTTGGGCACCTCGGTGGGATTTCTGCGCCTGGCCAAGGAGATCGCCTACAGCCACCACGAGAAGTGGGACGGTACCGGTTATCCCGATGGGCTGAGTGCCGATGACATCCCCATCAGCGCCAGGCTCATGGCATTGGCGGATGTCTATGACGCGTTGATTAGCCGACGCGTATACAAGAAAGGCATGTCACACGATCAGGCGCTGGAGATAATCCGCCAGGGATGTGCTACGCATTTCGATCCAGATATTTGCGAGGTTTTCCTGGCCAACCATGAGCAATTCCAGGCTATCGCTGTGCGTTTTGCTGATCGCGGTCAGGATGGCTAATCAACGCATCGCCGTGAAATCAATGCCAAGGGCTTTTGGTCATTTTTTTGAGGTTTTGAAATGCCCCCTAGAGGCAATGCGAACTCCATCTATTATTTGGCATCACATCTGCCTGAACGTCCGTTATGGTTCGTGGTTATCCACGCCACGCGGCCCACCACCGTTTCGCGGATCGCGTGCTGGCTGACCAAAGCGCTCAAGGTGTCTGACTGGATCGCTTCACCATTCATGGCGCCAGATCCCGCCGCCGGCGTGCGGCGGCGTCTTCAACGGCGATAAACAACCCCTCAATCGAAGCGGGGGTTAGCGCATGTGCGGCTTCCACCCCCTCCACAAAACCTTCTGCGCGCTCTTCGGCCAGTGCAAAGGCAGGCACATCTGCTGGGCGGCCGAGGCGTGCCAGGTGATTGGCGAGTTTGGTGCGGACCAGATCGGGCATGCTGACACCATTGCGCGAGAATACGACGCTCATTCTTTCACCCATTATTGTTGAGGTGAGGGATAACGCCAGGAAGGCGCTTCCTGATCGAATTAGCGGTCACTGCGTAAAACCACCGCTGTGGGGGTTGGTCTACAAGCGCAGGGGGGGCTGGTTTTCACCGGCCCACAAAAAAGCCCCCACACTGGCTTCAAGTGTAGGGGCCTTTTGAACATAAGCGGCGTTATTGGTAACGCGAACTAGCCGACGCGCGCGGCATCCGGTTTGCCGAATTCCTCGGACGTCATCTCACCCAGGTAGGACAAGCTGCTCAGAATTGCATTGGGTTCAGCCCCGGCAATCTTTCGAGCTGCGACAATCGGGTAAGCAATGACTGCTATTGGCCGATTGCTGCCGATCGCGAGAGGCAGCTTTGGGTCGATAGCAGACGCTCACGACCGGCTGCTTTCGACCCTAAGCGGTCTCTCGCGAAGGGCAGGAATCGGCCAAAAGCGGACGTACCGGTCTCGACCGTACGCCCTTCTGCAAGCTCAAGCCGCGTGGATTCTATGTATATATAGTTTGAAGATTCCTTACCGCTGGATCACTAGGTGGGAAATTGCACCTGACTTGACCACGTGTTTGCATCGCACTTGACCACCTGTTTGCATTCGACTTGACCAGCCATTTGCATCGGATGTGACCACTCAAGGCACGCAGTAATGGAGAGCTATAAAAGCGATGTGGGCGGCACCACCTGAGGCGTGCCATCAATGATGCACATCCAGCCCCAGGTTCGGAGTGCCGACGTCTTGTTAAACTCTTTCACCAAATCGGCGGCGATCTCCCCTATGTCGATCCGCAGTGCGAACTGCGACCGCATTGCGTGCATAACGTCTATCCCCATATCGCCGGCCAGAAGCTTGCACATCAGTCTGGTGCGTAGCTTCCAAGGAAGGCTCTTTCCGCGTCGTTCCGGATGCTGGAAGACCATGGTGTTCAGATGGGCCGACGCGTGAATGTAGTCAGTGCTACTCATCCAAACCTCTAGGTGTGAAGGTACACCTAGAGGCAGAACATTGAAGACTAGCCAGTCGATCAAGCCCACTGCGACCCCGCGTGCTTGTAGCTCCATGGCAAGCATTAGGAGCACTTTGTGCAACGAATATGCTGCTTTGATAACAAGGGCACGGAGGCCCAGATGATCTTCTTCGATCACTAACGCTACCAGCACTGCGAGGCTATCTAAACTCGCTCTACGCTCAAGCTTTTCGAGCAGGTTTTGAGTGATCGATTCGCGCTGTATATTGCCCCACGCCATGTCGCTGGCGGTTCGGAACAACACTCCCTGTACTTCGGTGATTCAACGTTCCGAAAAAATGGGCAAAGTCGATTTCTTGTTGCTTGATGCTCAGCTTGAGCAGGCGGCCGCCCAGAGTCTGATGGTTCAGTTAGAAGCTATTCGAAAAAACGGGATTTCCAGTGACCACTGCGAGCATATCGAGGGAATCACGACGACCACCGTGGCGCTCGATACGGTGCTGGGACGTTTCGCAATTTCGATGCCTATTCCGACATTCCGTTTCGAGAGGAAACGCGTCAACTACATCGAGGAATTATTGCGCCGCAAGGCCGGTTTGCTCAAAGAAATTGGTATAGATGGCTGACGTTCAGGGGGAGCAGTCCTGCGGAGTTAGCCTTTCTGTTTCTGCGATGTTGAAAACTCAATTCGCTGCCTGCGCCATCAGGCGATTTTATGCGTTGAGGGTGAAAAACAGGGCCCGACGGGCCCTGTTAAATTAAGTCGTTTCGCGGTTAGGCTGACAGGTACTCGTGCACCGATTTGACAGTGGCGTAGCCGAACTCAAACGCTGCCATCATCGTCGCATGCACGTGGGCTGAAGGAACATTCACGCCCCCAGATGTGAGATCCAAGGTGGCGCAGGCATCATGCAGAACGATTACGCGATAGCCCATGTCTGCCGCCGCGCGTACTGCGGCGTCGATGCACATGTGGCTCATTGCACCTATTACCACGAGTTCCTGTATATCAGCGGCTTCCAACTGCTGCTTGAGATCCGTTTCCCGGAAGGCGTTGATGTGATTTTTTATAATCACAGGCTCATTACCTACGGGTGCAACAGCGGGCTGAATTTCCGCGCCGTTCGAGCCTTTGACGAATATTTGAGCGCCGTTATCGGACTCATGCCGTATGTGAAAAACTGGGATGTTTGTTTCTCGCGCGTGGCTGATTACCTTTCGGGCATTTCCAACAGCCTCTACAATATTTTTCAAAGGCAGTTTGCCGTCGGGCAAATATTCGTTCTGCAGATCAACCACTACAATGCCACGCTTCATGAACGATCTCCGGTTGCGTTATCCAATATGAACAGTGGGGAGGCTGAGACCAGGATCCAGAGTTTATCTATATTCCAATCTCAAAATGTTTAAGTCAAAACTCCAGTGAAGCGCCGTCTTCTGGTATGTCTACGCGACTCTCGATACCGTGACCATGGACATAAGTGCGCAATTCCTCCCGGGTCAGAGACATATGGTTGACTGCGTCCATGTGGACGGCGACGATTTTCGCGTTTGTGGCGGCCTTTGAGGCGCGAAGTACATCTTCCTCGCCCATGATGATCGCCCCTTCGAACCCGTTCACCTTCGCTTTCCCGGCGTTGAGTACGATGATTTCAGGCCCATATTTTTCGATGGTTTGGTCGACCTCTTTACGCCAGATAGTGTCGCCAGCGAGGTAGAGCGTTTTGTAGCCTGGCGCTTGAAACACAACGCCCATGGCCTCGCCCAGTAGTTTCGCGAGTGGGGGAGCGGCATACATCTCGTCTGTGCCGTGCTGACCACCCGCCTTGGTGAGTTTGACACCGCCGAATTCAGCTTCGTCAGTCAAAACGCGTACGTTCTTGAAGCCCTGGGAGCGAATCAACTTTGCATCGTCCTCGTGCTGAGTGAATAACGGGATATCTTTCGGCAGTGCTTTCTGTGCAGCATCGTCCCAGTGGTCAAGGTGTGTATGAGTGACGATGACGGCATCAACACCCGAAATAATCTTCGCGGGCGGCTCTGTCAGGTCAACCAATGGGTTGCGCAGGTTGCTACGGTAGGTATTTTCAAAACCAGGATAGGTTCCTTTTTTTGCCAGCATTGGATCGATCAGGAAAGTCGTATCGCCGTAGGTGATTTTCACGGTAGCGTTACGTACCTGCTGCAAATCCACTTTATGGACTGCGACGGGTGCTTTAGCTGCTTCAACGCCTGCTGACGCTTGGCTGCTTGCTACAGCAGTAATAACGCTTAATGCCAAGGGTAGTGTTTTGAAATTCACAAGATTCATCCTGTTGATTCATCCAAGACAATATTCTTGCCTAACGCTTTTTTGCTAGATAGTGGCCTGAATGACAATTTCAGATAAAATTGGGCCAGATCTCAAATGTTTCCCTGCGAGATGAGATTGGGTGCGAGACCTCCCCAGCGCGAATTTCTAACCCTAAGTGCTCGTCCTTGAGTGCAGGCGTGCGATAGGCATGTAAAGCGAGGCTACGTGATGCAATCCATACGTGTTGCTGTTCTGGCTTTTGAAGGGGTAAGCCTGTTCCATCTCTCGGTGCCCGGTGTGGTACTGGGGACGGCTCAATCGGCCCCTGGTGAGCCCCACTACGAGGTTAGTTGCTTCGCAGAAACACCCGGTACGGTCAGAAGCGACCAGGGGGTAGGCTTAGCGATCACCCACGGGCTAGAGCTAATGGAGGCCTCTGACATAATTATCATCCCAGCGTGGGGTGATCATTCGGTTATGGCATCAGCACAGCTTGTAAGCGCCCTCCAGTGCGCTAACGCTCAAGGGAAGCTCATCGTGGGATTGTGTTTGGGAGCATTCGTACTTGGCGATGCCGGACTACTTGATGAAAAAGAAGCAACCACTCACTGGGCAGCGCGAGACGAGTTTGCGCGGCGCTTTCCCCAGGCTCGATTCAACCCCGAAGTCCTCTATGTCAGTGATGGCAATATCGTGACCTCCGCTGGAACCGTAGCGGCAATCGATTGTTGTCTTCATCTGGTACGCCAGCGACTCGGTGCTGACGTAGCTAATCGCACTGCAAAGATGCTCGTGACACCACCACATAGGCACGGTGGCCAAGCCCAATATGTTGAGCATGCTGTGCCGCAGCTTTCCAGTGAGACTCACTTGGCTGAGGTACTGGCATGGGCGCGCATGAACCTTTCAAGTGATCTCTCGCTCGATGTCCTGGCGAATAAGGCGAAAATGAGCAGGCGCACGTTCACCCGGCGATTCAAGGAAGCCACTGGCAGTACTGTTTCGAAATGGGTGACCGCAGAACGCGTTGTTCGAGCTCAAGCGCTTTTAGAAACAACTGACTTGCCTATCGAATGCATTGCGGGCGAGGCAGGCTTCGGAACGCCTTTATCGATGAGGCAGCAATTTGGTCTCCACCTCGGTACGTCGCCATCTGAATACAGGCGAACGTTTTCTCGCGATTGGAACCCAAACCGGAAGGCGAAAGGCTGAGGCCTCCACGCCTCTGGGCAGATCCCTAGTGATCTCTGCTGAACCCTTCAGCGCTCAGGAGCCGTCCACCCCTTGACGCAAGGGTCGTCGAGCCTATCTTCAGGCCTGGATCGCCAAGGGCTGATCCTTGTAGAAAGTGATCTCTAGCCAAGCGCTAAGTATCACAGGATGGCAACTTCTTGTCGTTAAAAGCTTATCCAGTCAGCAGAGGCCGAGGGTGTAGATAGCGGCCCCTCGGTGCGGAAATGCCGAGGCGTGGGAGGCCGCTATCTCCGAAGGCAATGTGCGTTTAGGGCACGCTTGCCCGTACTTTCTCGCGGAAGCTGTTTTCGTAACCGTCCTGGAGCTTCACCTTCTCGGCCAGGCTTGGCAGCAGGCTGCGAGCAATCACGATAATGCCGTCGCGGTCGCCGATGATGGCATCACCTGGGTAGCAAACGACGTTGCCGCAGGCGACTGGGACGCCGACCTGGCCTGGGCCCCACTTCGAGGGGCCGGCTGGGTTCACTGCACGTGCATAGATAGGCAACCCCATGCTGTCGAGCTCTTCAATGTCACGTACCGCACCATCAATGACGACTGCTGAAACTCTCTTTGCCAGGCAGATTTCGCCGAGCAGATCACCGAACACAGAGCGGTTCACTTCACTGTTTCCGTTGATGACCAGCACATCCCCCGGCTGCGCCTCGTCCAACGCGCGGTGGATAGCGAGATTGTCGCCCTCGCGAGTGTTCAGCGGCAAGATCGTGCCGAAGAATGTGGCCTTGCCTGCGGTGTGGCGAATGGCCGAAGCCATCATGCCCATGCGCTGCAATACGTCGCCGATAAGTGCCACTGGGTAGTGCGAGATTTCTTCGATCAACGACAGGTCGGCTCGCTCCCAGTTGGCGTTGACACTGATCGACTCATCGGACACGTTGATGAACATTGGAACCTCCATTCTCGGGAAAAGGCTTAGCTGAACGACTTCGGCACAGGCTGGTTGACCGGGTGGGCAGGTACTTCGCCCTTCAGCACGGTGGCGATTGCCTCTAAAGCACTCATGCCTACGCGCATCAGCGACTCATCGGTCTGGCCGGCGACGTGGGCAGTGACGATCAGGTTGGGCGTGTTCGCGATGTCTGGCGTGGCATGGTCGAACGGCTTGATCATGTCGATATTCTCGGCGGCGAGTACGTCAGCGCCTGCACCGGCAAGCTTTCCGCTCTTGAGTGCATTGACCAGTGCTTGCTCATCCACAACACCACCACGGCTGGTGTTGATCAGCATTGCGCCGTCCTTCATCTTGGCGAACTCAGGTGCGCCGATCAGGTTGCGAGTGGTTTCCAGCAGAGGGACATGCAGGCTCACCACATCAGCTGTGGACAGGAGGGTGTCAAAGTCTACCCAGCGGTTGTCCGAGCTCGGGTCGATGGCCGGGTCGGTAAAGATCACTTTCATGCCGAAGGCTTCAGCAACAGGTGCAACGCTGGAGCCAATGTTGCCGAACCCCACCAAGCCCAAAGTACGTCCTTCGAGCTCGATGCCGGTCAGCGCGAGGCGATCTTCTGCCCAGACCCGGTTGCGGGTTTGTTCGGATGCCAGCGGCAGCTTGCGGCACAGCGACAAGAGCAAGGCGAAGACATGCTCGATCACGCTGCGCTGGTTTGCACCTGGAGTGTTCGTGACCCAGACGCCGTAGTCGGCTGCTGCCTTGTAGTCGACGTTGTCATAGCCGGCGCCATGGCGAGCAACAATCCGCAGCTTGGGCGAGGCAGCGATCATTTCAGCGCTGATGTGGCCACCACGCAAGAACACGGCATCCACCTGATTACGGATTTCTTCATACCCAACGGCATTAGGGCCGTAGCCGAGACGCACCTCGCCGAGATCCGCGAGACGGGACAGGATAGTTTCGTGGATGGGGCTGGTGACGTAGATGAGAGACATATTGTTGTACTCAGGCGAATTGATGTTTTTTGTCGTCGGCGGCCGCTTGGTTGCGGACAGTCCACAACACGATCAGGCCGAGAACACCGGCACCGCTCAGGATGAAAGCGGGAGCCGTTTCGTTACCAGTGGCGCCGATCAGCCAGGTCGCCATGAAAGGCCCAATACCGCCGCCAATTACGGCACCGACGCTGTGGCCAAACGCGACGCCGGTGTGGCGAACGTGGGTAGGGAAGAACTCAGGCATGACCGAGTAGGTGCCGGCCAGGCACAGCGCGTAAGGGATCATTCCCAGGGCCAGCCCGGCCATGGCCATGCTGACCTGACCTTGCTGCATCAGCAGGAACGATGGGACGGAGAGAACGGCGTAGCCGAGATAGGCCAAGCGAAGCACAGCTTTACTGCCAATGATCGAGCCGAGGTGACCTGCCAACGGAATCATCAGGGCTGCAAAGCTGACTGCGACCAAAACGATGGTCGAAGCCTGTCCCTTCGAGTAGCCGAGGATCGAACTGAAGTACGCTGCGATGAAGACGGTGCCGATGTAGGTGCCGATGTTCTGCACCAAGGAGATCATCATGACTTTGGTGAGCGGGCGCATATAGTCGCGCACGAGCTCAGCGAAAGGTGCGCTGTGTTCTTTGTTATCTTCGGATTTTTTTAATTCGAATTCCGGGCTGTCTTCGATCCCCAGGCGCATCCACAGGCCGATGATGCCCAGCGGCAGAGCCAGCAGGAACGGAATACGCCAACCCCAATCCGCCATCTGCGGGTCGGTCAGCCACGCGGCTGCAAGGCCGGCGATGGCTGCGGCGAGCCCTTTACCGAACTGGGCAATCGAAGGCAGGAAAGAGATGTACAGCGAGCGACGATTGGCTGGAGCCCACTCACGGATGTAGCTGGCCGCGCCGCCAATCTCGCCACCGGCAGAAAAGCCCTGCAGCATGCGTAGTGCGACGAGAAGGATCGGTGCCCAGACGCCAATTTGCGCGTAGCCAGGCAACAGGCCGATGAGTGTCGCAGCAATCCCCATCAGGGTGATGCTCGCGATCAGGCTTGCGCGGCGTCCTACCTTGTCCCCGAGCCAGCCGAACGCAATTGCGCCAATCGGGCGGACAAGGAATGCCGACCCGAAGACCAGAAATGTGTTGAGCAGGCCTGTTGTCGGGTCGTCCGACGGGAAGAAGACCAGGGCAAGGGTGGCTGCAAGATATCCGTAGATACTGAAGTCGTAATATTCAACGAACGTACCAAAGACGGCTGCCGCAGTGGCCTTCTTGGCTTTCGTTTTGCGTTCGGTTCCAGGCTCAGGCATGGCGACGGACTCCGTCAGCGTATTGTTGTTATTCATAGGTCACTCCACTTTGTGATCACGTCAACCATATAAAAAATGGGACAGCGTCCTGTTTTGTTTTTTAAAGAATCCTCGCGCTCAGCGGTGTTGTCAACAGGCGGTGATTGCCCTGCAGCTGGAAACCGGCACAAAATAGGGCCTTCTCGATGCTCAACAAGCCGATTAAATGCCTAACGCGTCCTCTGAAATTGCGGCTTCCAAAGCCCCCGCAGCCACGTCCAGCCACGGTCGATTGATTGAGGTGTTGGATGCTTTGGTCAGACGAGCGGATGGCGAAGCGTGGGGTGTCAGAGAGCTGGCTAACGACTTGGGGGAAAGTCGGAGCACCATCAATCGCATCTTGGTGGCCTTGGTTGACCGAAATTTTGCGGTTGAGGACGGGGTTGGAAAGTATCGGGTGGGCCCACGCTTCAAGGTGCTGATGCACGCCTTGAATCATCGCAGTGCTCTGTTGGATACGGCTCGGCATCTCCTCGATGGTCTGGCGGAGGATGCCAAACAGGCAGTCTTGTTGTCGGTGTATGCGCCGCATTTGAACGGCTACTACGTCCTGCACTGTGGCGAAGCTCCAGCCACCTTGTTCTTCAGGCCCAAGAGCGGAAATCCCTTCCCCTTGGAGTTCGGAGATATCGGTAGGGCTTTCAATGAGTACCTTCGAAAGCATTCCTTGCCGGATGAAATCTCACCTCACCAAACATCGATTGAAGCGCCGCAGGGCATCTCCGAGTCCGAGTTTCCTCCAGCTGTTTCGATGGTGGTGAGACAGTTGGCACCGGGGTTACTGATTTTGGTGTCGCTTCACGATCTTGGGGGTATTGACACCAAGGTTCGGGACTCTGCCCGGGCGACCCTCAATGAGATAGCCGACCGGCTATCGCAGACAGTTGGGGTGTCGGACAGCATCGGTTGTGAGGTCGTCAGCGATGGCGACAGTTCTATCGTCGCCAGGCTAGAGGGGCTGCTGCAGGTGGTCTGTGCTGAGCCCAATGGCTATAGGTGCAAATTGGGCATGGCCGCTCAGTTGCAATGCAATGCGGCAACTGCCAAGAAAATCATTGGTTCTGCCACTTTGGAACAGGTGATACACATTGATGGACAGGTGATCTATCCAGGTGCCCGTCTCTATCAGTGGGCTGCATTGCTGAGCAATGAAACCTACTCCCCGGTGAAACTCTGTAAGGCTATCGTGGACTCCCTCGTGAAGGAAACGGGGGAGACAATCGCGTACCTCTCATTTGACGGGACTACTTCCAAAGCCCAGTTCCTAGAGGTCATTCAAGGTTGGCGGCCCATCCAGTACAAGCTGGAAATTGGAGTGGATGTTCCTCTGTATGCGGGGGGCGCCGGCAAGGCCGTGCTAGCCCATTTGCCAGCAGATTTTGCTGATAGGTTGAAGCTGGAGAAGCTCACTGAGGCAACAATCACTTCGCACTCCAAGCTGCGGGCTGATCTTAAGTCGATCAGGGAGCGAGGATGGTCAATGGGTGACGGCGAGCGGGTGATAGGCGCCTTTGGTATCGGCGTTCCATTTTTCATCGATGGGCAGGTCGCGGGATCTATCTCTGCGACGATACCGCAGTATCGCAAGGAAGATTGTGACGTACCGTCCCTGATTGAGAACATGAAGCAGGCCTCAAGACGCATCGGCCATCTGCTTTCTCTGGGCAGAATGGGTCGCGTTGTCCCCTAACCCTCAAAGGGAGATGCCGGTAACGGCGGCCCAAGCGCTCATCCTACTGCTTTCCAGATGAACTAGGTTAATGGTGACCATGGGCCAATAGCTGCATTTTACCAACGGCGGCTATGGGTCGATAGCAGCTAGTCGCAACTATCTGCTTTCACCCAACACAATCCCTTCGCGAAGGGGTTGCTGTCCGACAAAAGCTGGTAATTTCTGAGGAAATGTAATTCAGCTAAGCAGCGGCATTCAATGGCGAGGCAGGGCAGCTCTTTTTTCGATCGCTGACAGTGCTTTGCGTACACTCTCTGAAAGGTCTACTTGATCAATGAATGAGCGAAGAAGCAGTAAATCCTCAGCCCCCCCATATTCACCTATCAACGATGGGTCGATAGGGGTCAGCTGCGGCCGACTTTCGCCGACCGAGCCAACAGCATCCCCTCGCACCTGCCAACAGGGCTGCTGCCAGTTAGAAATCCGAGCGCAACGGTTGATGCTCGACTTTATCGCTTACTGGATTTTCTCAAGCCTGGCCAGGATCTGTTTTCCGGATAAGTTATTAGCGGCAAACGCTCTAGCTAGTGACGAAGGATCTGTGAACAAAGGACCATCGAAGGTAATGCTTAGCACTGCCTGCCTGAGGTCATTCAGTACGCTGAATATTAGATCCTGAGTCATCAGCCTCGGTCCGAAACTGACGTCCTCAGCTCTGTCAGCTTTTGCTGAATTTGTCACAAATACAGGCGTAATACCTTTGTCTGGCGCTTCGATATGCTCTTTACACCACTCTAAACTGAGAACCAATTGCGCCGCTTCGACCTTGAATAGGTCAGAGCTTTTTTCCGTCTTCGCCTCTATACAAAGTGCAACATCGTCAAAAAGCCATAGATTATCTGGACCTCTGCCAGTCTCTTTCTCTGGTCGACTTGATGAAGCACCTAGGATGATCCCCAACTCTAAAATACCTTGCTCAACGACTTCAGCGGGCATAGCAAAGCTGAGCTTTGCAGCAATCTCGTCGAGTCTAGCAATGGCTGCGTTAACTTGCGAGAACTGTCCCAGGTAATCCCGAGCAGCAATGCTCTGATCTGTCATCCGAGCAAATTTCTTGTCAGCCACCTTATTTGGCCTCGGAAAATTAGAGTTCGCCTCGAATGCAGTTCGATAGACCTCAGCGGCCATAGCAGGGTCGAAATTATTAAGGTATCCCCCCATTTTATAAAGGAGTTCTGCTTGCTGCACAGGATGAAGTCCCGGAATATTTCGCGCATCCCGAAGGCTGGCAACAGCAGCTTGATAGTTGTTGCTTTTGGCTAATTTCCAACTTGCACGCGTCGCAAAAGCGATAGTCTCGTGAAGAGTTAACTGATTTTGCTGGCGCACAGACCTTTCAGGTTGTCTTACTCTGGCACGGTGAGCATCTTTCCATTGATCGTTTCGAGAAAGCACTGCATGTACCATTCCTTGGATAGCTGTCACCAAAGTTGCTCCGTCTCCAAGTTTCACAAGGTCCTTTCCTAAGTCGACCTGTGCTAGAGTACGCGGCTCAAGCAGATCCCGTACGCTTCGTTTTCCAATGAACGTAGCGATATCTGTCCCTACTAGCAGGATTGCTGCGTAGTCGGCACTAGAGCGAACAGCTCGACCAAGTGCTTGTTCAAACCTGTTTACTGTTCTAACCTCGAATGCAGGTGAGTCTTTCTGTCTCTGCGCATCAACTTTATCACTGAGACGGTCGCCGGACGGAACGCCATCAATTACAAGCACCCGGCACGCCTCGTCTGGAAGATCAACTCCATCAAATCTTTGCGTGAAGACGATAAAATTCTTATTGCTGGACTTTAATCTCTCAATAGCGGGTTCAAAATCCTTTCCCTGTGACAGCTGCGCACCGGCTTCAATCCAAACCTTGGCTTGGGCCTCAGAGCTAGTTAGCACCACAACATTAGTTTGCTTCGCCAAGTTTGAACAAACGGTGGCAATATCCTTCTTAGAAGCCTCAGGAGAAATCAACGATGTTGCCAGCATCATCCTTTCTCCGGCGCCTTCATCTTCGAGCGGCTCAATTACTCGTTTGAAAGCTTCAGGATCACAGTCGAGATCACCTATAAATGATGAGCCATCCTTGATGCTTGCCGACATAAACAAGCGGTGTTTAGCACTGGCGTAAACAGCGCGCTCTTCCACCGGAGGAACGGATAGCGAGATTTCTGCTGACGAACCTGAGATGCAAACTCTAGCCTGGTCAAAATAACGCGCTACGTTACCCCACTGGAAGCGTAGCTCTTCGGTATCTTTGTATTCTTCTAAGAGCTTCACCACCTCAGTATATATATTACCCCACACCCAGTAAGGCACTTCATACCGAGAATCGAAAGCAGATGCCTTGATTCCTCTCCATGTAGCTGGATCGGAAGCTTCGCATAGAGGAAGAGTCATCGCTTTAAATTTTTCAAAGCAGGCATCAGGCACCTTGATCGTATAGCAAGCTTTAACTCGTTCCACGCCTGCATGCACGTCATCAAGGACTAATGCGGCCGGGCGCACCCCATTCGATTCGAGCTTACTTATTGCATTAAAGATCCGATCATATGAGCAAACTAGGATCGATTCACCAGATAATGCATCATACGGTAGCCCCGAGGAGGGGAATGTACACGCGGGGACCCCAATCGCCTGGGCGGACTGTAGAACCTGCTCCACCAGTTGATTTGTTGGGCAGACATATATAATTGGGTCACCTTTGTAACGGCACCGCATCATCTCAGCGTATACTAGCCCAACTACAGTTTTACCTGAGCCTGTACTGAGCTTGAGGACTATGTCCCGCTCTTTTGCTTGCTCGTCCAGTTTTCTCAAGGCTGCTGCCTGTGCAGGCCTCAAGCTGATGTGAGTCGCTTTCCTATCGAGCTGACCGAATAGATCTAAAAGAGTCGGTGGGCATTCCGATTTAGTTTTTAAGGTAAGACTGGTGAAGTCGAACATTTGATCCCTCGCCTATGATTTATCCTAGGGAGAGATCTTTAGTGATGGCCTTCTGCTAGTCAAGGTGGATGAGTAACCAGCTTCAGCGGACGAACCAGATCGTCAAGTTGATGAAGCCATGCAAGGTGAGCGAAATGAGTATGATCCTCGCAACCTCTCCGGTCCCATGCATGTGGACAGTCAGGCGCGACATGTCCATAAAAACTGCTGTCCATATGGACAGCCACGAAAATCAGAGATATGGCTAAATCATGGGGCTTGGCGATGTCCATAAGGCTTCTACATCATGATTACCATGAGCGTGCAGTTGCACTGCAGGGGGCCAACAGGGAAGGTTTCGCGGATGAGTGCTGACGATGGATTCTGCATGGTGGGTAC
>Ga0207713_1000827_pt1 | contig 28559 bp, 21 predicted proteins | sample KBSS64metaG_FD_184404 | JGI IMG/M metagenome (GOLD analysis project Ga0207713, IMG submission 184404) | Switchgrass rhizosphere microbial communities from Kellogg Biological Station, Michigan, USA - KBS S6-4 metaG (SPAdes) (version 2) | ecosystem: Host-associated > Plants > Roots > Rhizosphere >... | reverse complement strand
CCGACGTCGCCCGCCAGGTCCTGCGCGGCGGCGCCTACGACTACAACCGTGAGTTCTCCGCCACCGGCTACTCCATCGGCTACGAGAGCCCGGCCCTGAGCGACGGTCGTCTGCAAAAGGCTCATCTGGCCACCGAAGCGCCGCAGTCGGCACAGGGCTTCGTGTTCAACCTGCAAAAGCCGATGTTCCAGGATCGTCGGGTACGCCAGGCGCTGGCCATGCTCTGGGATTTCGAATGGAGCAACCGGCAGATGATGCGCAATATGTACATCCGCCAGCAGAGTTACTTTTCCAACACAGATCTGGCCGCCCGGCAGTTGCCGGATGCCGCCGAGCTGAAGATTCTCGAACCCTTGCGCGGCCAGATTCCCGACGAGGTGTTTACCCGGGTCTTCGAAGCACCGAAGACCGATGGCAGCGGCATTATCCGCGACAAACAACTGCAAGCGCTGGAGCTGCTGGAACAGGCCGGCTGGAAACCCGATGGCGACCAGTTGGTCAACGAACGCGGCGAGCCGCTGAGTTTCACCTTTCTGGTCAGCCAGAACGGCATGGATCGCCTGCTGCTGCCCTACAAGCGCACGCTGAAACAGATCGGCATCAACCTCGACATCCGTCGCATCGATTCCTCGCAGTACGTCAACCGCCTGATGAGCCGCGACTACGACATGATCGTCACCGGCTACCCGGTCACCACCTCCCCCGGCGGCGAACTGTTGAACTACTTCGGTTCGGCATCGGCCAACGATCCCGGCGCCAACAACTACATGGTGCTGAAGAACCCGGCGGTCGACACCTTGATCAACGGCCTGATCCGCGCCTCGACCCAGCCTGAAATGCTGCGCTATGCCCATGCGCTGGATCGGGTGCTGCAATGGAACTACTACTGGATTCCCAACTATTACCCGCCGGGCACGTCCACCGTGTGGTGGAACCGTTTCGGCATTCCCACCGTGCAGGCGAGCAATAACGAAGCGATCGAGAGCTGGTGGGAAATCAGCAGCACGCCGCTGACCAATCAGCAGATGACGGCCGAGAAGATCAGCCGTGGCAGACCCGGAGGGCCGCACTGATGTGGGCTTACATACTGCGGCGCCTGCTGCTGATCATCCCGACGCTGGTGATCATTCTGCTGGTCAACTTCGTGATCATTCAGGCCGCGCCGGGTGGTCCGGTGGAACAGGCCATCGCCCACCTGCAAGGCATCGGCGGCGCCAGCGTCGGCGGCGGTGCGAGCGAGACCATGAGCGGCACCTCCCGCGCCAGCCGCGGCCTCGATCCGCAGCTGATCAAGGACATCGAAAAACAGTACGGCTTCGACAAACCCGCCCATGAACGCCTGTGGCTGATGCTCAAGAATTACGCGCAACTGGATTTCGGCAAAAGCTTTTTCCGCGGCGCCACGGTCACCGACCTGATCCTGCAGAAAATGCCGGTGACCATTTCCCTTGGCCTGTGGGCGACGCTGATCACTTATCTGGTGTCGATCCCGCTGGGCATCCGCAAAGCCGTGCACCACGGCAGCCATTTCGATATCTGGAGCAGCACGGCGATCATCATCGGCTACGCCATGCCGGCATTCCTGTTCGCGATGTTCCTGATCGTGGTGTTCGCCGGCGGCACCTCGCTGAACTGGTTCCCGGTGCGCGGGCTGGTGTCCGACAACTTCGAATCCCTGTCGACGCTGGGCAAGATCACCGACTACTTCTGGCACTTGGTGTTGCCGGTCACGGCCTTGGTGATCGGCGGTTTCGCCACCCTGACCATCCTCACCAAGAACTCGTTCCTCAATGAAATCACCCGTCAATACGTGGTCACCGCGCGCGCCAAAGGCCTGAGCGAAAACCGGGTGCTCTATGGGCATGTCTTCCGCAACGCGATGCTGCTGGTGGTGTCGGGCATTCCCCAGGCGTTCATCAGTGTGTTCTTCGCCGGTTCGTTGCTGATCGAAGTGATCTTCTCTCTCGACGGTCTGGGGCGCATGAGTTACGAAGCGGCCGTGTCCCGTGATTATCCGGTGGTGTTCGGCTCGCTGTTCATCTTCACCCTGTTCGGCCTGCTGATAAAACTGATCGGCGACCTGTGCTACACGCTGGTCGACCCGCGCATCGACTTCGCCGCGAGGAACGCCTGATGTTCAAGCTCTCGCCTCTGGGCCGTCGCCGCTTCGAACGCTTCAAGAAAAACCGCCGGGGCTGGTGGTCGCTATGGCTGTTTATCGGTCTGTTCCTGCTCAGCCTTGGCGGCGAACTGATTGCCAACGACAAGCCATTGGTCGTCAGTTATCACGGCCAATGGTATTTCCCGGTATTCAAGCGCCACACCGAACAGGAGTTTGGCGGGCAACTTCCATTCCAGGCCGACTACCGCAGCGATTACGTACAGAAGCTGATCCGCAAGGACGGTGGCTGGCTGCTGTTCCCGCCGATTCCGTTCAGTGACGACACCCCGAATTACGACCTCAACAAACCGGCGCCGAGCCCGCCGACTTCGGTCAACTGGCTGGGCACCGACGATCAGGCGCGCGACGTACTGGCCCGGGTGATCTTCGGCGCGCGGGTGTCGATCCTGTTCGCCCTGATGCTGACCTTCGTCAGCGCTCTGATCGGCATCGCGGCCGGCGCCCTGCAGGGCTATTACGGGGGCTGGGTCGATCTGCTCGGCCAGCGTCTGCTTGAAGTCTGGTCAGGGTTGCCTGTGCTTTACCTGCTGATCATCCTTTCGGGATTCGTCGAGCCGAACTTCTGGTGGCTGCTGGGGATCATGGCGCTGTTTTCCTGGCTGGCGTTGGTGGACGTGGTACGCGCCGAGTTCCTGCGCGGGCGCAATCTCGAGTACGTCAAGGCTGCCCGAGCCTTGGGCTTGAGCGATCGCAAAGTGATTGTCCGGCACATCCTGCCCAACGCAATGAACGCGACCCTGAGCTACCTGCCCTTCATTCTGACCGGGGCGATTTCGACCCTGACCGCGCTGGATTTCCTGGGTTTCGGCATGCCCGCCGGCAGCGCGTCACTGGGTGAGTTGATCGGTCAGGGCAAACAGAACCTGCAAGCGCCGTGGCTCGGCTTGACCGCTTTTTTCACCCTGGCGTTGATTCTTTCCCTGTTGGTATTCATCGGCGAAGCGTTGCGCGATGCCTTTGACCCGCGCTCATGAACGGCCCCTTGATATGACTGACAATCTGATCGAAATCCGTGACCTCAGCGTCGCCTTCCATGGCCAGACCGTGGTGCGCAACCTGTGCCTGGACATCCGCCCCGGCGAGTGCCTGGCGCTGGTCGGCGAGTCTGGTTCGGGCAAGTCGGTGACGGCCCACTCGATCCTGCAACTGCTCCCCGAATCCGATGCCAGAACGACCGGCAGTATTCGTTATCGCGGACAGGAACTGGTCGGCGCCGATCCCAAGACCCTTCGCGATCTGCGAGGCAACCGCATCGCCATGATTTTCCAGGAGCCGATGACCTCGCTCAATCCGTTACACACGATTGAAAAGCAGATCGGCGAAACCCTGTTGCTGCACCGTGGCCTCGGTGGCAAAGAGGCTCAGGCACGGATCCTCGAACTGCTGGAACTGGTGGGCATCCAGAAACCGAAAGAACGGCTGAAGGCTTATCCGCATCAGCTGTCCGGCGGGCAGCGCCAGCGGGTGATGATTGCGATGGCCCTGGCCTGCGAGCCGGAATTGCTGATCGCCGACGAACCAACCACCGCACTCGATGTGACCGTACAGCGCAAGATTCTGTTGCTGCTCAAATCCTTGCAACGGCGCCTGGGCATGTCGCTTCTGCTGATCAGTCACGACCTCAATCTGGTGCGCAGCATCGCCCAACGGGTGTGCGTGATGAAGGCCGGCGAGATCGTCGAGCAGGCGCCGTGCGAAACCCTGTTCACCGAGCCGAAACACCCTTACAGCTGCGTGTTGCTCAACGCTGAACCGGAAGGCGAAGCGCTCCCGCGGGACGAACGCGAAAACGTGCTCGAAGTCGATGACCTGCGGGTTGATTTCACGGTCGGCGGCGGGCTGTTCCAGCGCAAGCAATACCTGCGCGCGGTGGACGGCATCAGCCTGAACATCCAGCGCGGCAAGACGCTGGGCATCGTCGGCGAGTCCGGTTCGGGCAAGTCTACCCTCGGTCAGGCGATCCTGCGGCTGCTCGAATCCAAGGGCAGCATTCGCTTCCAGGGCACGGCACTCGACGGTCTCGACCAGAAACAGATGCGGCCGTGGCGCCGGCAGATGCAGGTGGTGTTCCAGGACCCGTTCGGCAGTCTCAGCCCGCGCATGTCGGTGGCGCAGATCATCAGCGAAGGGCTGGAGGTGCATTGCCAGTCCACTGCCGACGAGTGCGACGACCAGGTGATCCGCGTGCTCAAGGAAGTGGGCCTCGACCCTGAAAGCCGTCACCGCTACCCCCATGAGTTTTCCGGCGGGCAGCGTCAGCGCATTGCCATTGCCCGGGCACTGGTGCTCAAACCGGCGCTGATCTTGCTCGATGAGCCGACTTCGGCGCTGGATCGCACCGTGCAGAAACAGGTGGTCGCCCTGCTCCGCCAGCTACAGGAAAAACACGGCCTGACGTATCTGTTCATCAGTCATGACCTGGCCGTAGTGCGGGCGCTGGCCCACGACATGATCGTGATCAAGGATGGCAAGGTGGTCGAAAGCGGCGCCAGCCATGACGTGTTCGATTCACCGCAGCATCCCTATACCAAAGAGCTGTTGGCCGCGGCGCATCCGGGATAGGCATAATCGCGCCACCTGACTTACGCCAATGGACGCCGCCATGAACACCACCGAAAGCCTCAAGGATTACCAACGGGTTCGCGCCCTGGCGATCCGTTCGTTGTTCGAGATCATCGAGCAATCCAGTGAGGGCACGGTGATTGTCGACCGCGACGCGAACATCGTCTGGATGAACGAGCGCTACGCTCGGCGCTTCGGGCTCGACTCCGCCGCCGGGGCCATCGGCAAGCCTTGCGAAAGCGTGATCCCCGGCAGCCTGCTGCGCGAAGTGGTGCGCACCGGGCGGCCGATTCTGCTGGACATGCAGGACACCCCGAAAGAACCGCTGGTGGTGATGCGCCTGCCGATCCATGACGACGCCGGCGCGGTGATCGGTGCTATCGGTTTTGCCCTGTTCGACGAACTGCGCACGCTGTCGCCGATGCTCAAGCGCTACCTGAGCATGCAGGAAGAACTGGCCTCGACCCGTTCGCTGCTGCGTGCAAGGCAGACCAAATACAACTTCGCCCACTTCATCGGCACCAGTGCTGCGAGCCTGGAAGTCAAACGCCGTGCCCGTCGCAGCGCCAGTGCCGAGTCGCCGGTGCTGTTGCTGGGCGAAACCGGCAGCGGCAAGGAGTTGCTGGCTCAAGCGATCCACGGCGCTTCGCCTCGGGCGCACAAGGCGTTCGTCAGCATCAACAGCGCAGCGATTCCCGAGACGCTGCTCGAGGCCGAGTTCTTCGGCACCGCGCCCGGCGCCTTCACCGGCGCCGACCGCAAGGGCCGCACCGGCAAGTTGCAGATTGCTCAGGGCGGGACGCTGTTTCTCGACGAGATCGGCGACATGCCGTTGCCGCTGCAAAGCAAATTGCTGCGGGTGCTGCAGGAAAAGGAATTCGAGCCTGTAGGCTCCAACGATGTGATCCAGAGCGATGTGCGGGTGATTGCGGCGACCTCGACGGATCTGGAGGCGGCGATCAAGCGTGGCGAATTCCGCGCCGACTTGTATTACCGCCTCAACGTATTGCCAATTCAGGTGCCGCCACTGCGTGAACGACTGGACGATCTGCCGGCCCTCAGTGAGGCGATTCTTGAAGAACTGCGCAGTCAACATGAACTGAACCGCGAAGCGCTGGAGCTGCTGGGTCAGCATGCCTGGCCAGGCAATATCCGCGAGCTGCGCAATGTACTGGAGCGGGCAGCGTTGCTCAGCGATGACTTGATGCTGACGGCGGATGACATTCGCTCTGCAATTGGAACGTTTACACCGGTTGAGCGAACGCTGGCACCCTTGCCTGAACCGGCAATCAACGAGACCTTCAGTCAAGCCCGGGAGCGTTTTGACCGGCAGTTGATTCAATCCACCCTCGCGCAATGCGGGGGCAAGGTGATTGAGGCGGCTGAGCGGTTGGGACTGGGCCGTTCGACGCTTTACAAGAAAATGATTGCGCTGGGGATCGCAGAGTCTCAATAAGGAGACACAGTTCTCCAAATCAAGACAACATCAAAAGCATCGCGGGCAAGCCCGCTCCCACAGGGGAATGCGTTCAATTGTCGGAGCGGGCTTGCCCGCGAAAGCGTCCTCTCAGTCATAGAAGTCTCAATAAAGAGACAAAACCTCGAAAGCCATCACCAAAAATCAAACTAATTCCTTTTATTTCAACAAGTTAACCATCTGGCACAGATCTCGCTATAGCCCTCCCCACACCCGTTCCACCCACAAAAATAACAATCGAAGGAGCACACCATGAGTGTGATCATCGCCTTGGCAGCCCTCGCGCTGCTGATGCTCGCGGCCTATCGTGGCTACAGCGTTATCCTTTTTGCCCCGATCGCCGCCCTCGGCGCCGTCCTGCTCACCGACCCGTCTGCCGTCGCCCCTGCTTTCACCGGGGTGTTCATGGAGAAAATGGTCGGCTTCATCAAACTCTACTTTCCCGTGTTCCTGCTCGGCGCCGTGTTCGGCAAGCTGATCGAGTTGTCGGGTTTCTCCCGCTCGATCGTCGCGGCAGCGATTCGCTTGCTCGGCACCCGCCAGGCGATGCTGGTGATCGTGCTGGTCTGCGCCCTGCTCACCTACGGCGGCGTTTCGCTGTTCGTCGTGGTGTTCGCGGTCTACCCGTTCGCAGCGGAAATGTTCCGCCAGAGCAACATCCCCAAGCGCCTGATCCCGGCGACCATCGCCCTCGGCGCGTTCTCGTTCACCATGGACGCCCTGCCCGGCACGCCGCAGATCCAGAACATCATCCCCAGCACCTTCTTCAACACCACCGCCTGGGCGGCGCCATGGCTGGGTGTGATCGGCACGATTTTCGTGTTCTGCGCCGGCATGCTGTTCCTGCAGCGCCAGCGCAACAAGGCGCAGCGTGCCGGTGAAGGCTACGGCACCGAACTGCGCAACGAACCGGAAACCGCCGAAGACCTGAAACTGCCCAACCCGTGGATTGCCCTGTCGCCGCTGCTGGCGGTGGGCATCATGAACCTGTTGTTCACCCAGTGGATTCCGCAGTGGTACGGCAAGACCCACAGCCTCGCGCTGCCGGGCATGGCCGCACCGGTCACCACCGAGATCGCCAAACTGACCGCGATCTGGGCGGTGCAGGCGGCCCTGTTGGTCGGCATCCTGATGGTGCTGGCATTCGGCTTTAAAGCGATCAAAAGCAAGCTTGCCGAGGGCAGCAAAAGCGCAGTCAGCGGTGCACTGCTGGCGGCGATGAATACCGCGTCGGAATACGGTTTCGGTGCGGTTATCGCCTCGCTGCCAGGTTTCCTGGTGCTGGCCGACTGGCTCAAGAGCATTCCCAATCCGCTGGTCAACGAAGCGATCACCGTGACCCTGCTGGCCGGTATCACCGGTTCCGCTTCGGGCGGCATGAGTATCGCGCTGGCAGCGATGTCCGAACAATTCATCAGCGCCGCCCACGCCGCCAACATTCCGCTGGAAGTGCTGCACCGGGTGGCCGCGATGGCCAGCGGCGGCATGGACACCCTGCCGCACAACGGCGCGGTGATCACCCTGCTCGCCGTCACCGGCCTGACTCACCGTGAGGCCTACAAGGACATTTTCTGTATTACGCTGATCAAGACCCTGGCGGTTTTCGTGGTGATCGGCACTTTCTACGCTACTGGCATTGTGTGAGGTATTGATGACGACTCTTTCTGGCAAGACCGCACTGGTTACCGGCTCCACCAGCGGAATCGGGCTGGGCATCGCCCTGACGCTGGCCAAGGCTGGCGCCAACCTGATCCTCAACGGCTTTGGCGACGCCTCCAAGGTGATCGCCGAAGTCGAGCAGTTCGGCGGCAAGGTCGGCCATCACCCGGCGGACGTCAGCGATCCCGCCCAGATCGCCGACATGATTGCCTACGCCGAACGCGAGTTCGGCGGCGTGGACATTCTGGTCAACAACGCCGGCATCCAGCACGTCGCGGCGGTGGAAGAATTTCCGGTGGAGCGCTGGGATTCGATCATCGCGATCAACCTGTCGTCGGTGTTTCACAGCACTCGCCTGAGTTTGCCGGGCATGCGCGCCAAGGGCTGGGGGCGAATCGTCAACATCGCCTCGGTGCATGGTCTGGTCGGTTCCACCGGCAAAGCCGCGTACGTGGCAGCCAAGCATGGGGTGATCGGCTTGACCAAAGTGGTCGGCCTGGAAACCGCCGCCAGCAACGTCACCTGCAACGCCATCTGCCCGGGCTGGGTGCTGACGCCGCTGGTGCAGAAGCAGATCGATGATCGCGCAGCCAAGGGTGTCGACCCGCAGCAGGCGCAACACGATCTGCTGGCCGAAAAGCAGCCGTCGCTGGAGTTCGTCACGCCGGCGCATCTGGGTGAACTGGTGCTGTTCCTGTGCAGCGAGGCCGGCAGCCAGGTGCGTGGCGCCGCGTGGAATATCGATGGCGGGTGGCTCGCGCAGTAAGCGTGCAAATGATCGCTCCCACGCTGTCGTGGGAGCCTTCTGACCAACAATAAGAGGCAAACCATGTCCGACATTCTCTGGCAGCCCGATGCGAAACGCATTGCCCGGTCCCGCATGGACGGCTTTCGGCGCTTCATCAATCAGCGCCACCACCTGAAGCTCGACGACTACCCGGCCCTGCATCAATGGTCCATCGACCAGCGCGAAGCGTTCTGGCAAGCGATCGTGGATTTCTTCGACATCAGTTTTCACACCCAACCGGACGCCGTTCTGCGCGGAGGTCTGAAAATGCCGGGTGCCGAGTGGTTTCCCGGCGCCACCCTGAACTTCGCCGAGCATCTGTTGAGCCGACGCGACGATGCCATCGCTGTCATCGCTATCGGGGAAAACGGCCAGCGTGAACTGCTGACCTGGGCCGAACTGGCCCAGCAGGTCGCCGGGTTCCAGGCCAGCCTGCAAGCGGCCGGCGTGGTGGTTGGCGACCGGGTTGCGGCCTGCATGCCCAATACCTGGCAAACCCTGGTGGCGATGCTCGCGACCACCAGTCTCGGGGCAATCTGGTCATGCTCCTCGCCGGACTTCGGCACCCACGGCGTGATCGACCGCTTCGGCCAGATCGAACCGAAGGTGCTGATCACCTGCGCCGGCTACCGTTACGCTGGCAAGGAGATCGACCAGACCGTCAAGGTCAATGAAATCCTCGAACAGCTGCCGTCACTGCAACAGCTGATCATCGTGCCCTACGCGCGACCTCAAGCCCATGCCACGGATTACCGGACACCCGCCAACGTCACGCTGTGGGACGACTTCTACGAACCGGGCGATGAGCCGCAATTCGTCCCGGTGCCGTTCGATCATCCGCTGTACGTGCTGTATTCCAGCGGTACCACCGGCGTGCCGAAGTGCATCGTGCACAGCACCGGCGGCGTGTTGCTGCAACACGCCAAGGAACACGGGCTGCATGTCGATCTGGGTCCCGGCGACCGGTTGTTCTACTACACCACGTGTGGCTGGATGATGTGGAACTGGCTGGTCTCGGCACTGGCGGTCGGCAGCACAGTGGTGCTGTATGACGGTTCACCGTTTTATCCGGACAACGAGCGCTTGCTGGAGCTGCTGGACGACGAACAGGTCAGCGTGTTCGGCACCAGCCCGAAATTCCTCGCGACCCTGGAAAGCAGCGGCATCAAACCGCGCGAAAGCTACGACCTGAGCCACCTGAGAACCCTGCTTTGCACCGGCTCCGCACTGTCACCGCAGAGTTATGACTTCGTCTATCGCGACTTCAAACCGGATGTGTGCTTGTCCTCGATGTCCGGCGGTACGGACATCGTGTCCTGCTTCGTCAACGGCAACCCGATGTCAGCAGTCCGCCGGGGCGAAATCATGGGCAAGAGCCTGGCCATGGCGGTGGAAGTGTGGAACGACGCCGGGCAACCGGTCGTTGGCGAAAAAGGCGAACTGGTGTGTACCCGGTCATTTCCGGCGGTGCCTATCGGACTCTGGAACGATCCCGATGGCGAGAAACTGCGCGAATCCTATTTCAGCCAGTTCCCCGGCGTCTGGGCCCAGGGTGACTACGCCGAACAACTGCCCCACGGCGGGATGCTGATTCACGGCCGCTCCGACGCCGTGCTCAACCCCGGCGGCGTGCGCATCGGCACGGCGGAAATCTACCGTCAGGTGGAGAAAGTCCCGCAAGTGCTGGACAGCGTCGCCATCGGCCAACAGTGGCAGGACGATGTGCGCGTGGTGCTGTTCGTGCACCTCAAGGACGGCGTAACGCTGGATGACACGCTGCAACAGCAGATCCGCCAGGTGATCCGTGCCAACACCACACCGCGCCATGTGCCGGCGAAGATCGTCGCGGTCACCGACATTCCGCGCACCATCAGCGGCAAAGTGGTGGAGCTGGCCGTGCGCAATGTGGTGCACGGTGAACCGGTGAAAAACACCGATGCGCTGGCCAATCCGCAAGCGCTCGAGCAGTTTCGCGATCGACCGGAATTGAACAGCTGACAACAGCGCTCCTGTGCCAGGAGCGCCGTTCTGTAATGCAGACGGATTATTCAGGTCGGTTCAGGGTCAGCACCACCGGGTCGGCAATCGCACCGGTGCGACGGGTCGCGAGACAGGCTTCAAGCGTGTGGAAGTTGCGCTCGAATTCCGGTTTGTCGGTGTAGTACTGACCAAGCAACGAGATGACCAGGGCCAGTGAGTCGGCGTTTTCAACGGCCTTGGCTGCCGAGTGGTATTGCGTCGTGGCGCCGTCCTCATCCGTGGCAAGTCTGCCGCTGGCAAGATTGAGCAGCGACGCAACGTTCAGCATCTGGTCAGTGCCGCCACTCTTTGCAGTATCGCTGGCGTAGCTGACATCTTCAGTCTGCGCTGCACCGTGCAGCATCTCGTGAATCAGGTCATCCGCCACTACAGCGTGGTTGTAAGCGTGCCCGATGAAATGAGCGTTCAGATTGCGCGTATAGATTTCCATGAACATCACCTTGGGTCGCTCGTTGGCGCTGGCGGCGATCCATTGCCGGTACAACTGCGGATTGAAGGAGGCGATATTGCCGTTGTCCTTGTACGGGTCAAGGATCAGATTGCTCAGGGAAAAACCGGCGAAGTCCGTGCGGATCAGCTTCAGGTATTTCAACAACCGGTCCTTGGCATCCGAGGTATTGCTGCCTAGAAAGGCCTTGATGATGAAATCCCGCTCCTTGGTGAAATCATGATCGCCAAGGGCCTTGATCGCCTGTTCGATCTTCGCCTTGGCCTTCGGCAAGCTGTTCTCGATGACGGCCCGGGTGTAACTGATCGGCAGTGTTTTATGGAATTGGCTCACCCTGAAAGGGGAATCGATCGCAAAATGGCTCAGCTTTGGCCCCCAGGCCTTGCCCGTGCGATCAAGTGCGTACCAATGGAAGTCTTCGCGTGCAGCCAGGACGGTCAGGGTGTCGGCACTGACCGCTTTCGGGCGCCAGGTGCCTTGTCCGACGATCGCGTTGTGACGGGTACCGAGCAGTCGCCCGGATTTGTGAGTGCCTTTGATATGACTCATCTGTGATTTGGCCAGGGCAATGATTTCCTGAGTCTGCCGACTCAAACGCATCCCGCCCTTATAGACCAGCTTGCCCGTGCCGCGCACGACTGAAGGCAGGTCATCCAGCGGGTTGAAAATGGCAATCCCGGTGGCAATTGCCAGCTTGGCGAGGTGCCCCAGTCTGGTGGTCAGCGAGGATGCCTTTGACACGATCGAAGCTGTTTTGCTGGCAACACCCGCAACGGTGCCCACTAGTGCAATGGCATCCATGGCGCAACCGTAGAGGCCGTCGACCACCAGATTGTGTTCGCCGGAACTGAGGTCCTGAATGCAGCGTTTGAATGGCACGGCGAGATCCACGATGTAGGTCGCCACCACTTCACCCTTTGCCCGCTCACGTTCGAGTTCCGTGGGCACAGTAGCGGCCGCCCGCAGTTGCTCAAAGGTCATCAACGGATGCCGCGACACGACAAGAGCCGAAATCTGCTCGATCCGCGGGTCAGAGAAATTCTGGTACTCGCTGTTTTTCGGTTTCGAAGGCGTTGTCGGTGCAGACAACACAATCAACTTGTCGATAATCGCTTCGCTGCGCGTGACTTTGAAATCATTCGCCACGCCTTCGATGTAGCACTTGATATTGATCGGCAACCGCTGTTTGGGAGTCGGTGCTACATGGGTCTTCAGATCGCCCTTGAAATCCACCCGGGCCGGGGCCTGGAGCTTGCCACTGCTGACGATCAGCCTGGCCAGTTCATCGTTACGGTGGATTTCACCTCGCAGGGTGAACACTTCGTAGCAACTCGTTTTGCCGCCATGGGTGGCACACATGACAACACCGAACCGTCCCGTCGCGGCATCCTTTCCGGCCTGGCTCTCGACGGGCTCTTCTCGGGTCAACGGCCCGCCTATTGGAGTGGTACGAGTGATGACGGCAGAGTCACGTACGGTCAGAAACGTCAATTCACCGCGCAGCACATCCTGCAGGTCGAAATAGGACATCCGCGACAGCGCCAGCTTGAGGGTTGTGGCCAGGGCTTCGTTCAACTGGTCCAGATGACTGCGCAGCTGACGGATGAATTCGACATTGTTATCTACCAACCGCAACAGTTGTGGATAGCGACGGTAAATGCTCACGACCGATGGATCGTGAAGTGCAGGTCTGCTGCCGGTTATCTGGGATAGCAGATCAGGTGCCTTGCTGTCTGGAAAGACAGGGCGAAAGTTCCACTGCTGTGTTGTGAGGTCGCCGGACATGTGCAGGTCGATCATCGACATGGTGGTCGGAGACGCCCCAAGTCCAGGACGCTGATTGAGCCGCGGCTTTTCCAGAAAGTCGCACCCCGGGGTGGCAGGCTCCAGCGCTGCCCTGGCGATGGCCCTGCGGTCAGGCAGTGGCGTGGAATAGGCAATGCTGACCTGAGAGAAATTCGCCACGTATTGCTGATAGGCGACGATGGCCCGCTGCGTTGTCGCCTGCTCGTCCTGCTTCAGCTCGGTTTCAGTGACGACTGCGTTGATCAACGCCCAGTCCACGATCGGATCGATCAATGCCAGCGTATGCACATCGGCCAGCGCCTGACTGACTGGCTCCAGCTGCGCATACGCCATGATCTGCGCATAAGTCATCACGCGCGCAGCGCCTTGAACGACTGCTTCGACCAAAGCGACACCCCGACAGAAAGCCACCCACTCGAGCGATCCGATCGTGATGGAGGTCGGAACCTGCCTGACAATGAATTCAGGGGCAACCTGTGCCAGACACAAATGAATCGCCAGCGGTGCCGAATCGTGCCTGACCCATTGATTGTTCACCATATGATCACGCAATCCCTCCAGGACAACCGATGCCGGCCTGCCGAGATAACGTGACGAGTACATCTCGTAACTGCCAATAGACTTTCTGTTCTGCGGCTTGCCGATAAATGGATTGATATCCAGCAACAGCGCGGTCACCAACAGCTGGTCAAGTTGCGACTCGGACATCGTCTGCCCCGCCTGCGAGCCATACCAGCCCAACCGCTGCAGGCATGAGCGCGCCCAGTCCTGCGATATCGAATGGCCAATGACTTGTTTTAACAACACCGCGGCATTGTCATGCACTGCGACCCCGATCCGGGAACCCGACATCAAACTGTCCAGCAACCTGGATTGACTGGGTAATTGCTGAGACGTGACGTTTTTGATCGCCAGGCATTGTTCGGAAGACAACGTAATGAATGATTTATCGTCCACGACGAGTTGTCCGCTATAGTTCCCAAGTTCATCAACTTCCGGAAAATCGAACTCGAAGTAAGCAATCAGATTATTCAGCTGAGCGGCCGTAGTGGGCACATCATAGCCATGAAACCCCAGCCATTGTTCCACGGTAATTTCGTTGTCTGTCCATACATACCCACCCGATTCCTTGGCGATATCCGTTATCAGCGACAACACCGAGTGATCGAATCCCAACCCTTCGCGATTCTTGTGATCCTTGAAATCAATCCAGCCATCTGGAGCGAATACTTCCATTTTTCCCGACTGAGCAACGCAAATCGGCAGCCGGTCCTGCTGCGTCAGGCCCAGCAACAGACTTTGCATGGCAACTGTTTGGGTCAAGCTACTCAAGAGCGCCTTGCCAGGCGCATGAATCAAATCCAGAGAAGAGTTCTTTTGCAATTCGATCTGGTAGTCCCATCCCAGAATTTTCTGGTCTGTCGCACTGTTCGCCAGACTCAACTTAAGTTCCGCCAATACCAGATTGCGCTCTAATGCATCAGCATCGAGGCGCTGTTGCGTGTCTATACCGGCTGCATACTTGAAAAATTTCTCGTTCGCTTTATAGCTCATAGTTCCCTCATGAATAACAATGTATGCCTGCTTGGCGGAGGCGATCCTACTTCCACCCAACAAACTTTCCAGTCGTTATTCATGAGACAACATTTCAATCAAACAAACCGAGGCTGAAATCAACCCCTTCAATCAGCCAGCCCCCATTCACCCGAACTTGAAGTGGGCGTCTCGCCTTGGCGCTCCAACTTCAACTTCAACTTCAACTTCAAATTATTGATTGAGTCCGCATGTTTAAGTGCCTCCTGCACACTTAAAACACCTTCAGCCACCAACTTGTAAAGTGCGTCATCGAAAGTCTGCATGCCCAGCTCTGTGGATTTTTCCATGATGACTTTCAACTCGCCCAGTTCATTGCGACGAATGAGGTCGGCAATGGTGGGCGACCCCAACATGACTTCCACTGCCGCCCGTCGCTGGCCATCAAGCGTGCGTACCAGACGTTGGGAAACGAAGGCCTTCAAATGATTGCCTAAACTGTGCAGCAATTGCGGGCGACGCTCTTCGGGAAAGAAATTGATGATCCGGTCCAGCGCCTGATTGGCGTTGTTGGCGTGCAATGTCGACAGCACCAGATGCCCGGTTTCGGCGAAGGCCAGCGCATGCTCCATGGTCTCGCGGTCACGGATCTCGCCGATCAGCACCACGTCCGGGGCCTGGCGCAGGGTGTTTTTCAGTGCAGCGTGAAAGCTGCGGGTATCGACCCCGACTTCGCGCTGGTTGATGATCGATTTCTTGTGGCGATGGATGTATTCCACCGGGTCTTCAATGGTGATGATGTGCCCGCTGCTATGGCGATTGCGATGATCGATCAATGCCGCCAGCGAGGTCGACTTGCCCGAGTCCGTAGCACCGACAAACAGGATCAGCCCCTGTTTGAGCATCACCGTTTCCAGCAATACCGCTGGCAATTTGAGGTCTTCGAATCGCGGAATGTCGAGTTTGACGTTACGGATCACGATTGACACATCGTTGCGCTGTTTGAATATATTGACCCGGAAGCGGCCGATGCCGGTGCGGGAAATCGCCAGGTTCATTTCCAGATCCCGGTCGAACTCCCGGCGCTGCTCGGCGTCCATCAGGGAGGTGGCGACAGTCGCCACTTCGCCGGGCTTGAAGGGCTGATCGTTCAAGGGCGTGAGCACCCCGTCGAACCGCGCACTCGGCGGTGCGCCCGTGGACAGGAACAGATCCGAACCGTGGCGGCTCGCCAGTTGTTTGAGCAATGCGTCGATTTCCATGGCCAAAAGCACCTGCGAAGCTTTCAATGGACTTAAGACCGTGCGTCGTGACGCGACGGGCCTTACAGCGTCTACCGCTCTAGCATAATAGACGCCGCCTCACCGACCGACGCCCAGGATTGATGTGATGAACGCTGTACCGAACACCAACGACGCCCAGACATTGATCGCCCGAACCGACTGGAGCCGCAGCCCGCTGGGCGCCGCCGGCACCTGGCCTCAGAGCCTGCGCACCGCGGTGGACATCGTGCTTCACTCGCCGATGCCGATGCTGCTGTTGTGGGGCCCGCAATTGACCCAGATCTACAACGACGGCTTCGCGCTGCTGGCCGGCAACAAGCATCCGCACGCTTTCGGACAACCAGCGCACCAGATATGGCCGGAACTTCGAGACTTTACCGACCCTATTTACAGCGCCGTCCTACAGGGCCAGGTGCGAACCTACAGCGAACGACGCTTCACCCTGCAACGGGACGGCCAGGAGTCCGACTTCTGGCTTGACCTGACCTACAGCCCGATCCGTGACGAAAGCGCGCAGGTGGCCGGAATTCTGGTCACCGCCATCGAAACCAACGAACGTCGGCGCATTGCCCTGGAACTGCAACAGCGCTCCGAAAACAGCCTCAAGGCCCAGCGCGAAAGCGAAGAGCGCCTGCAACTGGCGCTGGCAGCCACCGATGCGGTCGGCACCTGGGATTGGGACATCGGCGAAGACCGCTTCATTGCCGACGCGCATTTCGCCCAGTTGCACGGTGTCGATCCGGCGCTGGCCGGTCAGTTGCCGATCAGCGAGTATCTGCACGGCGTGCACCCCGAAGACCGCGCAATGATCGCCCGCAGTATCAAGCATTGCATTACCCACGGCACCGAATACGCCGAGGAATACCGCCTGCTGCAGGCCAACGGCGAACTGCGCTGGGTGTTCGCCCGCGGGCGTTGCTACAAGGATCATCATGGTCGGCCGACGCGCTTTCTCGGCGCTGCGCTGGATCTGACCGAACGCAAGCACACCGAACAGGCATTGCGGCAAAGCCAGACCGAGCTGCAACTGATCATCAACGCCATGCCGATCCTGATCAGCTATGTCGACCACGAAGAACGTTTTCGCCTGAACAACGCCGCGTACCTCGACTGGTACGGGCTCACGCCGCAGGAGCTGTACGGTCGCACGATCCGCGAGGTGATCGGCGAAGAGGCCTATTTCCTGCGGGCACCTTACATCGCCGAAGCACTCGCCGGTCGCCCCTGCTCGTTCAGCCTGTACACGCCGCACCGCGACGGCAGCCAGCGGCATGCCTTGATGAATTACCTGCCGCGCCACGGTGCGGACGGTGCAGTGAACGGTTTCTATATTTTCGTGATCGACGAGACCGAACGTAAAAAAACCGAAGAAGCCCTGCGCAACCTCAATGAAACCCTTGAGGAACGCGTCAGTGCGCGCACCGAACAACTGGCCCAGGCCAACCAGCGTTTGCAGAACGAAATGTTCGAACGCGAGCGCGCCGAAGACGCTCTGCGTCACGCACAGAAAATGGAAGCGGTCGGCCAGCTCACCGGCGGCATCGCCCACGACTTCAACAACATGCTGACCGGCATCATCGGCAGCCTCGACCTGATGCAACGCTACATCGCCAGTGGCCGCGCCGATGAGATCGGCCGTTTCACCGACGCGGCGGTGTCTTCGGCCAACCGCGCGGCGGCATTGACCCACCGTCTGCTGGCGTTCTCCCGGCGTCAGTCGCTGGATCGCAAGACTATCGACGTCAATGAACTGATCCACTCGCTGGAAGACCTGATCCGCCGCACTAAAGGTGATCCGATCGAGCTCAAGTTGCGCCTGGCCGACAATGTATGGCCGGTCAGCACCGATGTCAGTCAACTGGAAAACGCCCTGCTCAATCTGGTGATCAACGCCCGCGATGCCATGCCGGACGGCGGTGAACTACTGATCGAAACGGCCAACGTCTACCTCGACGGCAACGACATCACTACCCTCGAACCGGTCAAGGCCGGTGATTACCTGATGCTGGCGGTGAGCGACAACGGCACCGGCATGACGCCTTCAGTACGTTCCAAAGCGTTCGATCCGTTCTTTACGACCAAACCCATCGGGCAAGGCACCGGGCTCGGCTTGTCGATGATTTATGGCTTTGCCCAGCAATCGGGAGGGCACGTCAGCCTCGACAGCCTGCCGGGCCAGGGCACCTGCGTGCGCCTGTACTTGCCGCGTTTGTATGCACTGGAAGCGGAGCAGCCGGCAATCGAAGCGGTTGCCGAGGCTCCGGCTGTCGCCACTGGCGAAACCGTGGTGGTGGTCGAGGACGATCCGGCAGTGCGCATGCTGGTCATGGACCTGCTCAAGGAGCTGGGTTATCGCGCCCATGAGGCCGAAGACGCCAAGGGTGCCTTGCCGCTACTGGAATCCGACCTGCGGGTGGACTTGCTGGTGACCGACGTCGGCCTGCCGGGCATGAACGGCCGGCAAATGGCGGAGATCGCCCGCCAACATCGTCCGGGGCTCAAAGTGTTGTTCATGACCGGGTACGCGCAGAAAGCCGCCGAACGTCAGGGCTTCCTCGAGGACGGGATGGACATGGTCGCCAAGCCGTTTTCCATCGAACAACTGGCCGGCAAGATCCGCACGATGATCAGCCAAAACCCGTGACTTGAGGCATAATCCGCGCCCGCCGTCACCCCGCTACAGGTATTGCACGATGAAAGCCCAAGCCCGCCACATTCTGGTGAAAACCGCCGAAGAGGCTGAAAAACTCAAGCAACGCATCGCCAACGGTGAAGCGTTCGATGTGCTGGCGAAGAAATTTTCGACCTGCCCGTCCGGCAAGCGCGGCGGCGATCTGGGTGAAGTGCGGCCGGGGCAGATGGTCGGTGCGATCGATGCGGTGATCTTCAAAAAACCGCTGCGCACCGTGCATGGGCCGATCAAGAGCAAGTTCGGGTATCACCTGGTGCAGGTGTTTTACCGCGACTGATCCAGTGCCCTGAAGGCGCGGCTTTCGGCAGCGCCTTCAGGGATCGGCATCAATCCTTGGGGATCAACGCCCCAGGCACTTGAATGACCTGACTGGCCAAGCGATGCCCCGCCTCCGCCGCCCGCACAGGGCTTGCCCCGGACAAGCGACTCGCCAGATACGCCGCACTGAACGAATCCCCCGCCGCCGTGGTGTCCACCACCTTCTCGACCTTCTGCGCCGGGACTTCGAACGCTTCCCCGGCGCAACGGATCAGACAGGCTTCAGCGCCACGCTTGAGCACCACTTCCGGCGTGCCGATCTGCGCGTACGCTTCAAACACCGCGTCACAGTCTTCGAAATGGAACAGCGCCTGCTCGTCGTCCACCGTCAGCAATGCCAGATCGACGTGAGGCAACACGCTGCGATACGCCGCCCGCGCCTCTTCCACCGAAGCCCACAGGCGTGGGCGGTAGTTGTTGTCGAAGACGATTCGCGCGTCACGCTGACGGGCTTCGATCAAGGTCTCGATCAGTTTTTCCCGACCCAGGGCTCCGAGTACCGCCAGCGTGATACCGCTGAAATACAGCACGTCGTAATCCGCCAGCGCCGCCAGAATCGGCGCGGACGCCGGCGTGGTGAAGCAGTCGCGCACAGCGGCTTCGTTGCGCCAGTAAAGGAAACGACGTTCGCCGGCAGCGTCCGTTTGAATGCAATACAGGCCCGGCAAACGACCGGGCAAGCGCTGGACCAGATCCAGACCAATGCCTTCGTCGGCCCAAATGCGGCACATCGCATCGCTGAAGCTGTCGTCGCCCAGCGCCGTGACGTAATCGACCTGCGCCTTGCCGCCCATCGCGCGGGACAGATAGACCGCCGTGTTCAGCGTGTCACCGCCAAAACTCTGTTGCAGGCTGCCGTCGGCACGTTGCTGGAGTTCGATCATGCATTCGCCGATCAGGGCGATGCGCGGGGTGTTCGGACCCAAAGGACTGAGCGCGCTCATCAGAAACAGGTTTCCATGGTTTCGATCACCGACAGTTGCTCGTCCACCAGCAGCCCCACGCGCCACTTGTCGAAGGTCAGGCATGGGTGCGAAGTGCCGAAGGAAATGATGTCGCCCACGCGCAACTCCACGCCCGGCGCCACGGTCATGAACGCGTGCTGGTCCATCACCGCCGTCACCTTGCAGGCGCCGACATCGTCGCCCACCGCCGGCAGCACGCCGGCCTTGTAACGCAGTAGCGGCACCGGCATCCCGGCATCGAACGCCACGTCACGCTTGCCCAGGGCAATCACCGCAAACCCCGGCTCCGGCAGCGACTGCACGTGGGCCCAGACTTCCAGCGCCGGACGCAGGCCTTCGTGCAGGTCGCTGCGACGGTCGAGCACGCAGCACTGCGCCTCTTTATAGATGCCATGGTCGTGGGCCACGTAACTGCCCGGACGCAATACGCTCAGGAAACGCCCGCCAGCGTTCTGCGCTTCGAACGATTCGGCAATCAGGTCGTACCACGCCGAACCCGACGCAGTGATGATCGGCTTGGCAATGGCGAATGCGCCGCTGTCCTGCAACTGCACGGCCAGGCGTACCAGCGAAGCCGCGAATTCACGGATGCCGCTGACGGCGTGATCGCCATGGATCACGCCTTCGTAACCTTCGATACCGGTCAAGGCCAGCGCCGGTTGCGCACCGATAGCCTTGGCCAGTTCAATGACTTCCTGCTCGCTGCGGCAACCGCAACGGCCGCCGACCACGCCGTATTCGATCATCACGTTCAGACGCACACCGCGCGATGCGAAATAAGCGCCCAGATCGGCGACGTTGTCCGGGTGATCGACCATGCAATAGAAATCGAAGCCGGAATCGGCCGCCAGCAGATCGGCAATCAGCGCCATGTTCGGCGTACCGACCAGTTGGTTGGCCATCAACACCCGGCGCACGCCGTGGGCGTAAGCAGCTCGGGTCTGGGTCGCGCTGGCCAGGGTGATGCCCCACGCGCCGGCTTCGAGCTGACGACGAAACAGCGCCGGGGTCATGCTGGTCTTGCCGTGGGGCGCGAGTTCGGCGCCGCTGTCGCTGACGAACTTCTGCATCCAGCGGATGTTGTGCTCCAGCGCTTCGCGGTGCAGCACCAGCGCGGGCAGGCTGATGTCACGCACCAGTTGCGCGCCGAGGGCGGCGTCGCCCTTTTCCACGGCAGCAGTGTTGTTGGCAGTCGTCATGGTCGAACTCCTCACAGTCGCGCCCGCAGGCAGGCGCGGTTATTCGTTGATTCGCCGGGCGAGGCTGTTGGCGCTCTCGATCAAGACCCGGCGATAGTCGTTGTAATTGTTCTTGGCATCGGCACGCGGGGCGACGATGCACAGGGTGCAGATGGCAACGCCTTGAGGGTCTTTGACCGGGGCGGCGAAGCAGTGGGTAAAGGTGTCGGCGACACTGTCGAAGGAGAAGAAACCGTCGATGCCGGCCTGACGGATTTCCGCCAGAAACGTCTCCATCGGCAGACGTTCGCCATCCGGCAGGATGAAGTCGTCGGGGTCGATCAAGTCGCTGATCTGCTGGTCACTCAAGTGCGCCAGCAGCAGGCGTCCCGAGGCGGTCCACGGGATTGGCGCGTTTTCGCCGATATCGGAAGAAATGCGGAAATGCCGCTCGCCCTCCTTCATCAGCGCCACCGTGTATTTGCGCCCGTTGAGCAGGCACATCTGCGCGGTTTCCCGGGTCTGGCTGACGATCTCCTGCAAGGCGTGATCGGCCTCGCGACTGAGGTCGAAATGCCGCAAGTGCGCCTGGCCGAGGAAGTACAGCTGACGACCGAGATAGACGTGACCGTCCTTGCCCACCGGCTCCAGAATCCGACGTTCGAGCAACGACGCCACCAGCTCGTAGACCGTGGATTTCGGGCTGCCAATGCCGTTGGCGATGTCGTTCGGGCGCAGTGGCTGACCGATTTCCTTGAGGAAGTCGAGGATATCGAACGCCCGGTCCAGACCGCGTGCCCGGCGCTTGATGGTGTCTTCGGTCATTTCTGTGGTTCCCTTAAAAGATGCCGGGATGGTAACTGGCCCTTGGCGTTGTGTCAGTTGGATCGCAGCCCTCACCCCCCGCCCTCTCCCAGGGGGAGAGGGCCAGGGTGAGGGGGCTATGGGCTCAGCAACGCCACACCTCTCAAGCCTTCTTCTTGTACGCAATGCAGTCGATCTCGACCTTGCAGTCGACCATCATGCTCGCCTGTACGCAGGCTCGGGCCGGTGCGTGTTCAGGCTTGAAGTATTCGCCGAAGACCTTGTTGAAACTGCTGAAATCCCGCGGATCGTCCAGCCACACGCCGGCGCGCACTACATCTTCCAGGCCATAACCGGCCTCTTCGAGAATCGCGATCAGGTTCTTCATGGTCTGGTGCGTCTGCTCGACGATGCCGCCCACGATGATCTCGCCATCCACCGCCGGCACCTGCCCGGAAACGTGCAGCCAGCCATCGGCTTCAACGGCGCGGGCGAATGGACGAGGCTGGCCGCCAGCGGCGGTGCTGCCGGTGCCGTAACGAGTAATGCTCATGGGTATTTCTCCTGATTGAAAAAGTGAAAAGTCAGAACCGCGTGCTTTTGAGAAATTCCGCCAGCCGCGGCGATTGCGGACGCTCGAACAGTTCCTTGGGAGGCCCCTGCTCTTCGATGCGCCCCTGATTCATGAAAACGATCTTGTCCGAGACCTCGAAGGCAAAACGCATTTCGTGGGTCACCAGCAACATGGTCATGCCGTCCTCGGCCAGGCCCTTGATCACGTTCAGCACTTCGCCGACCAGTTCCGGATCGAGGGCCGAAGTGACTTCGTCGAACAGCATCAGGCTCGGGTTCATCGCAATCGCCCGGGCAATCGCCACGCGCTGTTGCTGACCGCCGGACAACTGACCGGGAAAGTGATTGCGCCGCTCCAGCAGGCCGACCCGTTCCAGCCATTTTTCGGCCAGGGCCACGGCTTCGTCCTTGTGCATCTTTTTGACTTTCAGCAGGCCGAGCGTGACGTTTTGCAACGCGGTGAGATGCGGGAACAGGTTGAATTGCTGAAACGCCATGCCGGTCATCGCCCGATGGCGCGCAATGACTTTTTCCGGGTGGCGCACGCGCTTGCCGTTGAGTTCGTCATAACCGATGGATTCACCATCGAGCAGGATCTGCCCGCCCTGGAATTCCTCGAGCATGTTCACGCAGCGCAGCAGCGTGGTCTTGCCCGAACCGCTGGAGCCGATCAGTGTCACCACGTTGCCGCGCTGCATGCTCAGGTCGACGCCTTTGAGCACTTCGACCGCGCCGTATTGCTTGTGCAGGCCACGGATGTCCAGCAAGGGCTGACCGTTCTGGACGTTGGAAACTTGAGCTTGAGTCATGGCAGGGCCACCCGCTTTTCAATGTGCCGGCCGAGTAATTCGATGCCGTAGTTGATGACGAAGAACAGAAAACCGGCGAACAGGTAAAACTCCAGGGTCATGAACGTCCGGGCGATGATTTGCTGGGTGCTGAGCAACAGCTCGGCCACGCCGATCACCGACAGCAAGGTCGAGGCCTTGACGATTTCCGTGGACGAGTTGACCCAGGTCGGCAGGATCTGCCGCAGCGCCTGAGGCAACAGCACGTAGCCGAGGGACTGATAGAACGTCAGGCCGATGGCCTTGCCGGCTTCCATCTGCCCGCGTGGCAACGCCTGCAACGCGCCGCGCACGATTTCGGCCACGTGGGAGCCGCAAAACAGCGTCAGACCCAATGCGCCGGCCTGAAATGCGCTGATCTGCCAACCAAGCGCCGGAGCCATGTAGAAGCACGCCAACACCAGCACGAACACCGGCGTACCGCGAATCAGGTCGACATAAAAGCGGAACGGTGCGCGCATCCAGAACTTGCCGTAGGTCAGCACCAGCCCGGCAAATACGCCGATGACCGTCCCGAACAAAATGGCCAGCGCCGACACCTGCACACTGGTCAGAAACCCTTGCCACAAGGCTTCGCGGGCAATCCACAACTCATGCAACCAACTGGGGGATTGGTACATCGCAGCCTCCTATCGGCGGATCGCCAGACGCTGCTCGAGGTAACGCAGCAGCATGGCAATGAGGTAACAGGCCACGACATACAACGCCGTGGTTACCAGCCAGGTTTCGATCACCCGGTAGCTTTCGACGTTGATCTTGCGCGCGTAATAGGTCAGCTCCGGCACCGCGATTGCGGCGGCCAGCGAGGTGTCCTTGAACAGCGAAATGAAGTTGTTCGACAGCGCCGGCAGCACGTTGCGCAACATCACCGGCACGGTGACGTAGGCTTTCACCTGCCACTCGCCCAGACCAATGGCCAGTCCCGCTTCGCGCTGGCCCTTGGGGATGCTCAACAAGCCACCGCGGAACACTTCGGTCAGGTACGCCCCGGCATACAGCGACAGGGTGATGATGAACGACGGGATCTTGTCCAGCCGGATCCCCAGGCTCGGCAACGCAAAGTAGATCAACAGGATCAACACCAGAATCGGCGTGTTACGGATCACCGTCACATACACCGATGCCAGCACCCGCAAGGCGCGATGCCTGGACAGCAAGGCAAACGCCATCAGCAGGCCGATCACGCAGCCGATGGCGATCGACACCAGCGCCAGTTCGAGGCCCAGACCGAGCCCCGCCAGCAAGGTGTCGAAATCGCGCCACACGGCGGCAAAGTTCAACTGATAGTTCATGGTCGGCAGTACCTTGAGCGGGGCGCATCAGGGCGCCCCACTCTCACGGGATCATTTGAATTCGACAGGGAAACCGATGGCAGGCGATGGCAGATCCACGCCGAACCATTGCTTGAACGACGCGGCATAAGTCGGGAACTCGACGCCGGTCATGGCTTCATGCAGGGCGGTGTTGACGAAGTTCAGCCAGTCCTGATCGCCGCGTTTGACGGCGCAGGCGTAGGTCTGCGGGCTCCAGGCATACGTCGGGCTACGGTAGCGGCCAGGGTTCTGCACCATCAGGTATTTGACCGAAGACTGATCGGTCGCAGCGGCATCGGCGCGACCGGAGTTAACGGCCTGGTACATCAGATCGACGCTGTCGTACTGATCGACCTTGGCCTTGGGCAGCGCCTGATGCACCAGCTCTTCGGCGTACACGTTCTGCAGCACGGCTACGGTCACGCCGTCACCACCGGCCTGCAGGTCTTCGATTTCCTTGTACTTGCTGTTGTTCGGTAGCAACAGGCCGACGCCTTCGCGGTAGTACGGCAGGGTGAACGCCACTTGCTGCGCACGGCTGGCGGTGACGGTGATGAACTGGCAGCTCATGTCGACTTTGTCAGTCAGCAGGTTGGGAATCCGCGCATCGGACGACTGCACTACGAACTCGACTTTGCTCGGGTCATTGAACAGACCTTTGGCCACCATCCGGGCGATGTCGATATCAAAGCCCTGCAACTTGCCGTCCGCGCCCTGGAAGTGCCACGGCGCATTGGTGCTGCCGGTCCCCACAATCAGTTTTCCACGGGCCAGGACGCTGTCGAGCTTGCTGTCAGCCGCCTGGGCCATACCCATGACAGCGGACGAAGCCGCGAGAACAAAAACACACGTTTTGAACAAGGAAGGTCGGCGATGCATGGCAAGCACTCCTGGAAGTTGTTTATTCCGCTATACCGGAATACGGTTTGTTACTACGGAATAGACAGCAGAAAGTGTGCCACAGGATTCATGGGGAATCTGCAAAGGATTGAATTTTGTTTTGAATCAAAGGGATGGAAGAAACCTGCGAAACGCTGCAACCAACATTGATTAATCACTTCGCTACTTTGCGCCACACGTGGCGGGTATCCAGGCCACATCCTGGTGCGCGATGCACGATTGGGCGCGGGCTGCACCTGTCAACTCTGACAGTTGCGGCAACGGCCGCGCGCGCCCTAACGTCGTACCACCCAGCACATCGAATAAAGGAGGCTCCGATGACGACGCCGACTCGATATTCAGCGTTGCCCCCCACATATCGGAAGGTCTTGAAAGCCAGGCGCCTTGTCGTCCTGTATTTTTTCAACAGGCGCTGCGGGGCCTGCGAATTTTCCGGCCCGGTCTTTCTTGAGATCGCCAAGCCCTTTCGGCCCTGGATGGATATCTTCATGCTCGATACCGCACAGTCGATTCGCCATCCGGATGTCAAGGGCACACCGACCGTGTTGTTCTACAAGGAAGGCGTTCTGGTCAAAAAACTGAAAGGCATTGGTTCGGAAGAATCCCTCCTGCAAGACTTCACCCAACTCCTCGGCAAAACCCGTCACCCCGCTGTACCGCGCAAATCGGCCCATGACCTGAACTGGCTGCGTGACACCCTCCGCACCCTTTGCACCGTCCACCGCGCAAAACGGTGGAACCTTTCATGAAAGTGCCGTCACGCCTCACGCACCAGCAACACCCGCGTCACGCGACGTTCTTCGACTGCCATTACGGTCATGCCCCAGCCTTCATGCTGCAGACGATCGCCCTTCATCGGCAGGCGATCCAGCAGGCTCATCACCAGCCCGGCCAGGGTCTGGTAATCCTCGGTCGGCTCGGCGCGAAAACCGGTGTGTTCGCGGATACGGGACAGGTTCAACGCACCGTTGACGATAAACCCGCCCTGCTCCTCGACCACGTCGGGGCCAGCGATTTCGCTGGCGTCCGGCAGTTCGCCGGCAATCGACTCGAGAATATCGGTCATGGTCAACACACCCACAAAGTCACCGAACTCGTTCACCACAAAGGCAATGTGGGTCGAGGCCGCACGCATTTGTTCCAGTGCGTTGAGGATCGAATAACTGTCCAGCAGGTTGACGGTCTTGCGCGCCAAGTGTTCAAGGTTCGGCTCGTTGCCGGCCAGGTATTCCTTGAGCAGTTCCTTCTTGTGCACGAAGCCCAGCGGCTCATCCACCGCACCGTTACGAATCAACGGCAAGCGCGAGTAGGACGAATGCATCAACCGTGTACGAATAGCCTCGGCGTCATCGGCCAGATCAATGTGATCGACATCGGCACGTACCGTCATCAAGGCACGAATCGGTCGCTCGGCCAATTGCAGCACACCGCTGATCATCACCCGCTCGCGACGGTCGAACAGCTCCGCGCTCGGCGCTTCACCGTTGTCCAGCAAGTCGGAGATTTCCTCGCCGACTTCTTCCACCGCCAGTTTGCGACCACCCAACAGACGCATCACCGCGTGAGCCGTGCGCTCACGCATCGGTCGCAAGCCCTGCATCGAGCGCTTGCGACGAGCGCGGGCGATCTGGTTGAAGATCTCGATCAGGATCGAGAAACCAATGGCCGCGTACAGATAACCTTTCGGAATGTGGAAGCCCAGGCCTTCGGCCGTCAGGGCAAAACCGATCATCATCAGGAAGCCCAGACACAGCATGATCACCGTCGGGTGGGCATTGACGAAGCGGGTCAGCGGCTTGCTGGCAACGATCATCACACCGATGGACACGATCACCGCAATCATCATCACCGCCAGTTCATCGACCATGCCCACAGCCGTAATCACCGCGTCCAGGGAGAACACGGCGTCGAGCACGACGATCTGCGCCACGATCGGCCAGAACAGCGCATAAGCGGTGTTGGTCGAGCGCTCGCCGATGTGGCCTTCCAGCCGTTCGTGCAATTCCATGGTCGCCTTGAACAACAGGAACACACCACCGAACAGCATGATCAGGTCACGGCCGGAGAAGCTCTTGCCGAACACCTCGAACAACGGTGCCGTGAGGGTGACCAGCCAGGAAATACTCGCCAGCAGGCCAAGACGCATGATCAGCGCCAGGCTCAAACCGATGATGCGTGCGCGGTCGCGCTGATGCGGCGGCAGTTTGTCCGCCAGGATCGCGATGAACACCAGGTTGTCGATACCCAGTACCAGTTCCAGCACGATCAGTGTCAACAAGCCCAGCCATGCCGTGGGATCCGCTAACCATTCCATAATCTGTCTCTATCTCTCGTCAGTGAATTCAGGCTGCCGGACACGGCAAAGTGCGGCGCGAAAGCTCGAAGGCTGCGCCTACAACGATAGTCGGTAGTCGGAAGACCGGATGTTGCGAGTGCGTCAAGACCGCGCCGTGGCGCGAGGGGAACGGGGTTCCTGAAATAGAACTGGGAGGCTCCGAGAGGGTGTTCATGCAAATCCTGAATGAAAAAAGGCCTTGAAGCGTACAGGCTCAGATGACTTTTCCTACAGCTGGAAATCATTTCAAAATCTGTACGCCGCCAGCTTATCGCCGTCCCCGTCAGCATCGGCAACCAACGGATGTTAAGGGCTAACGCCCGGCAAACCTGAGGCGAGACAACCGGCGCAGGTCGCCCTCGACGTAGTAATCGTTGGTCCAGCTGTCATCCGCCGCCAACGGCTGCACCTGCTTCAAAGCCAGTTTTTTCGCGAAGTAGCGAAAACGGTAATGCTCGTAGAACCGCAGCAGCTCCAGGCCATAGCGGTCCGCCAGATCGGTGTCGCCGCGAATGATCAGGTAGTTCTCGTCATTGCCGTTGCTGGCGGAAGTGCTGAGGTTGTGGCTGCCGCTGATGAGGGTCGGGCTGTCGCTGGTGAAGTCAGTGACCACGGCTTTGGTGTGCACCAGCAGGTTGCCTTTCTGGCCTTTCATGTTTTCCCGCAGCCAGCCTTCCAGCCCGGTGTTGAGCAATGCGGTGGCGGCGAATTCGGCGGTTCGGTCGGCGTGAAACCCGGTGATGCGGCTGACGGTGTTTTGCAGGCCGTAACGCAGGATGTCGTCGTGGGGCTGGCCGAGCAACGCGTTGAGAATCGCGTCGGGCAAGGCGAATGCGGTGACGAACAGCAGGTCTTT
>Ga0207713_1000826_pt1 | contig 28588 bp, 36 predicted proteins | sample KBSS64metaG_FD_184404 | JGI IMG/M metagenome (GOLD analysis project Ga0207713, IMG submission 184404) | Switchgrass rhizosphere microbial communities from Kellogg Biological Station, Michigan, USA - KBS S6-4 metaG (SPAdes) (version 2) | ecosystem: Host-associated > Plants > Roots > Rhizosphere >... | reverse complement strand
AATTTTAGACTGACAGGTCTGTATGAAAGACTAAATTAAAATAAATATTTTGAATTTTTCTTAAAGTTAAAACTAAATGCTCCGAAGATGCCGCTGCATGTGTCGTTACCCTGAACCCGATGAGTTCTCGGGTATACGTGATTTTATAGCTCTACGAAACGATATTAGAACATATATTAGCATATGAAAAGTATTTATAAGTATTTGTATTTTAATAAAAAAACCTGAAACAATACTAAACCTCTTGTCATGATACGACAGTATACGTTATTTGCCTACTATCTGCCTATTTATTCAAATTTGCCTATTTTTAATGGTTTTTAGCCTATTGTTCGCCTACTAAATTTTTACAAAAAAAATGGCGGTTAAACCGCCATTTGTGATGTTGATTCTACACGCTTGCGTTCAATATAAGCTAGCACATCAGCTTTTTTATATATAATTTTTCGATAGTGGACTTTTGAAAAGGGAATACCGCCACCGACACAACGCATTTTCTGCAACCAAGAAGTCGAAACATCAAGTATTGCCGCAAGTGATTCTGGTGAAAATTCTTCATCATCATTGGCGGCATTGAACTTTTCAATTTCAGCTTTTTTATCAACAATTTTCATTTAGTTTTTCTCCACATCCGCTTTAGGATTTGCCCACCAAATAATAGGGCCATCATCCGAGTCAAAAGCTGCGATTAGAAATACATCTTCAGTTGGAGCTTGAGGTTTCCACTTAGACCAATCTGAACAATCATCTTCGGGAATTTCTGGAATATCCCAATAATCCAATCGTTCAATAAGTATTTCTACACCTAAGTTTTTTTGAAGCTGTGCCCATTGCTCCTTAGTATAAAATTCAGAACTTTCACTGATAGTGTCATGTTGCTCTATATCAGGATGAAACCAGTTACTATTTAAATCATCTGGCACATTAGTTGGTTGTATTTGAAACTTCATACTGATACCTCACCAAAAATACAAAATTAAAAAAGCTAAAAACCATAAAATATTTGTTCCGTAGAGTGCTTCTTTCATTGCTTTAATTCCTCAAAAGCATTTTTACGGGCAGAAGCCTGATTCTTTAGTAAAGAGATATGAGCATCTTTAATCAGCTCATTTCTCTGCATGACACGTTTCTTGGCATGGAGGGCAGAGGTCGCTTCAATACGACCTCTTAGAGTGCCGTTGCCATGTAGTTTGGCAACATACCTAAAGATATAGGTATTTAAGCACTCCAACCCTCCATATCCTTTTTTGCTGTGCAAGCATTAATAATGTTTTGCTCGAATTTAGTGCCCTTGAAGTAATTAGCGGGATAGTCCAAATCATTAAAAGATTGAGCTGACTCGATATGTTTAAGAGCTAGTTGATACTCGTTTTCTAAAGTCATTTCTTGCTGCTCAATCAACCGCTGTTCATTTGCTTGTTGAGCTTGTTGATCTTGCTGAATGATTTTTTTAATACCGTCACATGTCTCTTCAAACACTTGTTGTTTCACATCATGAAGACTATTAAGGCTTCTTTTCTTGCAGAACTTTTCAATATCAATGCCAGCATGTAGCATTAAATGTTCAAGCTCTAAATATTGATTTCCATTGATACAAGCATTTGCAGATCCAGAGAGCAGCCATTGTTTAAGTAGAGCACCATCACTTTCATTTAACTGACGAGGTTCTAAAAACAGGCGAGAACGATCCTTAGTGGCAACGGCGATATTGTCATGAGTCAAATCCAATACCGTAGAAAACTCATATTCGATACCATCACGCTGTTCAGCCTTCATGCCAACTTTTTCAACTTTCTTTTTGCCGTTATCGTTGGTCTGTATTGTTTCCATTTTTGAGCGCATGGTCACAATGATGTTGATGCTAGACTGCAACATTGCATCGATAAATTTTCGGTGTTGTGGTGTAACCTGACTCCAAGCACCCCATGAATTACCTTTAAAAGTTGAAGATGATAATTTATCCACCATTTCTAAACAGCCGCCTACACCAGACCATTCATGGGTGATACTGTCTAATATCAAGGTATCAAAACCTGCTTTTTCAGCTGCCTTAATTACAGAGATAAATTTTTCTGGAGTGTAAGGTGGTTGAATATTTGCATGGTCAAATTCAACAAGATCATCATAGAGCTCAGCACTACTATTTTCCGTATCAGCTACTGCGATACGTCCACCAATACCTTTTGCAAGTAATAGGGCAGTAAAGGTTTTACCTGAGCCTGTGGGCCCTGCGATAGCTAAACGCAACTTTGCATTTTTACGTTCAGCTTTTTTAAAGAAAACAGTCATTTTTTATTATCCTTATCTTGAGCCCGTGAAGCCGCGAGAACGCTTATAGTTTTTGCGGTCATGTAATGGAATGTGTGAGCCGCCTAGATCTTTGGCAAGTTGCTTAGAGCGTTGGAAGCTAATCTCTTGGGTAAGTACTTCCCAAACTGCTGGGCTATCTTTTTTGAATTGCTCAACATTTAAAGGTGTTTTAACTTCTTTGATGATTTTGTAAAGAACGGTGCCATTAGCATTTGAAGCAAAGACTTGCCAGCCTATGCGAACTGAGTAGAGGCCTGTTTCATCTCGGCCCAAGTAAGACTTGTAGCCGTCAGGGTGGTGTTTAACTTGCTTTTGCATGTTTAAGCCTCCACCAACTTATTACGTTCGATGAAGCCTTTAAGCAGGGCATTGATATTGCGGTGATCGTTGTAATCTGTGAAATCACTGTAAGACTTACCATTTATATCGGTAATCTCATTAATTGTGAGCTGGGTTACATCAACAGCAGTGAATTCTGATCCTTGAACGCCATAGTTATCTGGATGAGTTTCAAAATCAAAGCTAACATTCACACGGAAGTCATCAAGTTTGATAACGGCAATGCCTGAGGTTTTACCTGTGATTTTTGCTGTTTGAACGCCATAGCTGCTAGGTTGAATTTGCGGCGTGAAGGTCTGAGTTTTTGTCGCGTAACTGGATTGTGCTGTTCTATATTCACAAGAAGCTAAACCAGCAATCAAAACAAGAGCTGTAACACCCGTTACTTTGACATGGTTGAATGGAATTGCATTTACGTTCATAATTGATCTCGCAGTTTGCAAAGCACATCGAAAGGTCAGAGAGTCGGTGTGCTTTTTTGTTGTTCGTGAGATCATGTTCGCTTAATCGAACAAAACTGTCAATAGTTTGTTCGATAAATTAAATTAAATTATTCCATAAACCGAACATTATAATTTTTCTTTTAACCTAACAAAAGAAAACCCACCATATAGGTGGGTTAGATATCTTATTAAGTGAAGCTTACCCAGCGCGCCAAATTTGTCGGCCCATAACTTTAAAATTAGTACCATTTTGCTCAGTAATTTTTTTATCCCTATATTTTTCATTAAGGCTGTGCAGTATTAAAGTTCCACCTTCCTCTTTAAATATTTTCTTAAGCATGGCTTCGCCCTCAAAATATACAGCGTAGATCTCACCATCAATGATTTCAGTTTGAGAAATATCTATACCTACATAATCATCATTAAAAATGTACTCTTCCATACTGTCACCTTTAGCTTTGATAATTCTTAAGCATCTAGGATCTACTTGTTTTTTTTGAAAAAAATTAGGTGGCAAAGGATATTTTCCGTTTATAGCATCAAAATGAAATTCAATAGATTCCCCTACACCACATGAAAAGCTAGCTTCCACTACGTCAACCCATATATATCCATTAGCAATTTCGAACTCAACAATATCCGGCTCTAGAATATTGTTTGCATCAAAAGATGAACTTTCTTGAACTGAAAGACCATGCAACTTAATAAACTCTTCCATTTTCTGATTATGAGCGTTTTTAGGTCCTTCACCAGTTAAAAGCCATGTGCTTGTAGTTTTTAGACACTTTGCAAGTGCCTCCAAATACTTAGCACTTGGATTATTCCCGTCATTTATCCAGCCTGAAACAGTAGCTCTACCTGCTCCTGTATCTCTCATTAAATCTGCTTGCTTAAGCTTTAGCTCTTTCATTCTTTTATTGATGCGATCTGAAACGTTTTCCATGAGAGCAAACCTATTAACACATGTTCGGAAGTATGAACAAATACATTGACGATTACTCGAACGTATGATTCAATTAATCGAATATTAAAGTTCGGGTAATCGAATATGACAGTTGAGCAATTAATTGCGTTCTACAAAGTTAAGAACAAATCCCAATTAGCTAAAAAAATTAAGAAAGGGCGTTCCACAATGACCGAATGGGCAACTAACGGAATTCCTCCTAAGTCTCAAGCCGCTATCGAGATCTTAACAAAAGGAAAGCTTAAAGCTGACCCTGATGCCTTAACTGCTTAAATACCTTGGGACAGAGTATCAAGCAAAATTTTCAAAAGATAAATGTGAAGGAAATGAAGGATTTCACAATGCAAGAAATGACTTTAAGCCGAGATGCTCAGATAGCACTTTGGCAAATGATAAACAAAACACCTAACTGCACAGCTAAAGAAATTGCCCAAGCAATAGGTGATTCTCATAACTCTGTTTGTAATTACGGCAACCAGAACATGCCGGCATATTTACCAAGCTTAAAGAAGCTTGAAGCAATGATTTATTTCACACAAAACCCAGCATTACTCAAAGTTTGGGCACATGAGTTGGGCTTTGCTTTAGTTCCAGTTGGATGCGGCAGCTCTAAACATCATGAATTATCAATCTTTGAAGCAATGATGCAGCACAACATTAAGAACGGTAAAGCCAATCGTGTTGTTTATGACGCTTATGAAGACGGAATTATTACTCCGTTGGAATATGAAGAAATTCACCATCTAACACAAAACCTCACTGAGCTTATTACAGCAGTAGATCAAGCAGCGTTAAAGCAAATGAAAAAGTGTGCAGCGGAATTGGGAAATGAAAAAGCCTGATGGTCGAGATCAGGCTTTTCAATTCAATTACTTGCTAGAGGAATCGAATATGCAAACTAATTTATCAAATCAATCGACTAAAGACAATGTGCTCGAGCAAAAGCGTCAACAAAGTTATCAATCATGGCATGAACCAGCATTAAGAACTTTGTCTGGTTTGCTGGAAATCCGTAAGAAAAATCTAGCACGCCAAAACCGTGACGAAAAAAATGCTGCGGTGACACGTGAAGAGTTTATGCAAGCACTAATAGACCAACATGGCAAACATGGACTTTATCTCGGCCATGCAGGTCAAATTATTTCAAGTTTATATCGGGCTAAACGGATCCGTTACTTAGGTAGCACTTTCATTCAGATGAATGAAGAGGGGGCTCAATGAATGAGTTGGCTCTTTTCGCAGGCGCTGGTGGCGGAGTACTCGCATCTTACCTCTTGGGATGGCGCACAGTCTGCGCAGTTGAACGTGATGCCTACGCCGCACAAGTTTTGGCGCAACGACAGAATGATGGAATTCTCGAAGCTTTCCCAATTTGGTCTGACATTACATCTTTTGACGGAAAACCATGGAGAGGAATTGTTGACGTTATATCTGGCGGCTTTCCGTGCCAAGACATCTCATCCGCAGGAAAAGGGGCAGGTATCGAAGGTGAACGTTCTGGGCTCTGGTCAGAAATGGCACGAATTATTGGTGAAGTACGACCTAGATACGTGTTCGTGGAAAACTCACCAATGCTTGTTTCCAGAGGACTTGCAAGAGTCATCAGTGACCTTGCCAAAATGGGGTATGACGCGCAATGGGCACGTTTTTCAGCATCTAACTTTGGAGCGCCCCATATTCGTGACCGACTCTGGATTGTGGGCCACTCCCGCAGCGAGCGACTCCTCACGGGGTGGAAAAATAACGGCCAATATGACGGGAGTTTCCCTAGCCCAGCAAATCAATACCCCCGAACGATGGCCAACTCCCAAAGCATCGGATGCAAAACGAATGGATTGTCCATCGGAACGCAACAGGAAAAATCCTTGTTTGGAATCAACAGTAAAGATGTGGCCAACCCCAAAAGCATCCGATTGGAACAAGCGTGGAAATATAAGTCCTCATCCGAGAAATGGCTTACCAGGTGCGGTCATGAACTTTCCGACACCAACTGCGAGCGATGCAAACAAGTGGAGCAACGAGTCTTTAGCCGAACGCAAATCAAAGGGTCGTCAAATCCGTCTCAATACGGCAGTTTCGCCAGAGGGTGGGAATGGTGGGCGATTGAACCCGAACTGGGTCGAGTGGCTGATGGGGTGGCCAATCGGGTGGACCGACTTAAAGCGATTGGAAATGGACAAGTTTCAATCGTGGCGAAAAGCGCATTTGAATATTTAGGGGAAAGTCTATGAGCTTAGATGCAACAGTATGGGCTTGGAAAACCCGTCAAAAACAAAAGGCGGGTGGCGCATTAAAGCCACTTAAAAAATTAGTCCTTCTCTCTCTGGCTGATAGGGCTGGCGAAACTCATGAATGCTATCCAAGTATTGCCCGTTTGGTAGAAGACACTGAAATGGATCGTAAGACCGTTTTAAAAATTATTGATGAGCTAATTGAGGATGGATTTATTATCGATACGGGTAAACGAGAAGGCAGAACTAAGCAAGTAAAAGTATATCTTTTGATCGGAGTTAAAGGCCGTGAAACAGTGCCAACAACGGTACTCTTTGACACGGGAAATGATGATTTAAACAGTACCAACAATGGAACAGTTCCAACAACGGAACAGTTCCAACAATTCCATGAAAGAGTCCCAACAATTCCGTTAAACAGTCCCAACGTTGGGACACGGAATCTTTCAATGAATCTACCAATAGAATCTAAAAATAAAAAAACATGGTTGAGTTTAAAAAAACTTGGTGAAGAAATTCGTTTGGCAACTGATCAGGAAACTTACGAGCAAATCAAAAACGCGACTTGGTTCGATCGTGAATTACGAGCATTTGAACTCTACAACGCCGAAAAGAATCTTTGTGATGAGCTCATGAATTACCACTTTGCAGATTGGCTAATCAACGCATGTGGAAAATACCAATCTTGTGAGCAAGCTAAAAACAATGGAAAACAAGTTCGAGTCCCGCAGGGAGAATCAAACACACTTAGTTCAAAACAAATTTACTCATTCGCTCAAAAACTTTCTGTTCTTCCTGAATTTGCTAGCAAGTATGCGGAAGGAAACGAAAGTTATGAGCAACTAGCTGCGCGTATTGCAGTAAAGCTTGCCGATCCAGAGCAACAACAAAAATTGATGCCTTATCTCAAGCAAGTCGGATTTCAAACAAAACCTAACGGAGAACTAGCATGAGCAAATTTGAAATTTTAGCGTGGGCAATGCTGATATCAATCGTAACTGGAGTCATCTGTGGCGTTGTAGTGCTTTGGTGGCATACGCGCAAGGAGGCAATTCAGGAGTGAGTTCAATGAGCCTTGCTGAATATCGTGAATTATTTCCTATTCAGAAAAATAAAAAGCGCCGTTCAGCAAAGCAAACACGTGAACCAAGTGTAGGGGAGGTTCTATTAGCAACACACCTTAAAGCCTGCAAGATAGATTTTGAACAGGAATACAAATTCCATCCAAAACGAAAGTGGCGGGCAGATTTCTTAATTACAGGTACAAAGATTTTAGTAGAGGTGGAAGGCGGGATCTGGAGCGGTGGTCGTCATACAAGGGGCAAAGGCTACATAGGGGATATGGAGAAATATAACTCGGCAGCAATGCTGGGTTTTACAGTTTTAAGGTTCAGTTCAGAGCAAGTTAAAGCAGGCGTGGCGATTAAACAAATTGAGCAATTGGTAGGATGAAAATGAATATGCCAGCACAACAACACATTTTACAAGCGGTCGATTGGTCTAAATATAGTTTTGAAGAGTGGTGTCGCCAGCTTGGAGCATGGTTAAACGGTGATACTGAAACAATGGTTAAAATTGTTAAAACCATGCCAACAAAACGCATAACTCAAAAACAACGTGAAAAATTAATGGCTATGTATATGAGTGATGAAACTTTAAAAGATCGCTTATGTATTCGTCGTAAGGGTACATGCTGTCAATTAAACGATAATGAAGCACGTGCAATCCATAGATTGATCATTGATATAAAATTAATCGATGACAATATTTTACAAGAATGGATCTCTGCAATTTGGTCACACCATGTAATGGGTAACTCATTACGTGATATTGCTCAAAGTAATGACACTTCTGTTAATCAAATCAGACAAGATTTAAAGTGTGGTCTTGCTTATTTCAAAAGTCGTAATCCACACTTTGTATTTGAAACTTTCGAAAAAACCACTTGAGTGTGCGCACGGGGTATGGCATATTTATGGTATAGTGTTCGAATTATATATGAAGTATTTCTTACCACCTTCGTGGTTATTTGTTGAAATCTCATACATACAAACAGTGGAAGAACCTGTTTACTTACCACACTGGTGGTTATATTTAAAAAGCTCATCTTTTGATGGGCTTTTTTATTGCCCAAAGAAAAACTCGGTTCCTAACGGATACCGAGTTTTTTTATATCTTAAGACTGGGAACGACATACTGCGGTAACAGTATGCCGATCTCATGACAGCGTATACCTGTCAAAAGCAAGCCCAGCTATCGTGCACACGATTGGTGAAGGCTATCAAAAAAGAAAGCTTTTGCACAGGAAAATCAAATGCAGTTAATACATTGCAGTTCATGCGGGCGTTTATTAGCTAAAGGAACTTTTACTTTTTTAGAAATTAAATGTCCACGTTGTAAAACAATAAATTCTTTTAGCATCACGAATGCCAAGTCAGATTGCCTCGAGCAACTTAAAACCAAGTCCTGATATTCCGTCAGGGATTTTTTAGTAAACGAGGTAAATATGACTATTACTGGAAATAATGCACCAGTTCAAATTGAACCTGGAGAGTTGAAGAATCTATCTGCATATTATGCGAATAGTTCTCAAGGAACTGCGGGTGGATATGGGGTTGATGCTTTAGAGGAAATTAGAGCGGTAGGGAATGGGACGTATACGCAAACAAGTATGCCCTATATTGTTTCTCCTATTTTAGCCCAGGCACAAATCCGTTTCTGTAATGGAACTGGCTTTTTTAATCAAAAAGTTGCCTGTAAGAAATTTGCTGACAAGTCATATAGTCTACCAATTCAGGAGATTCATACGACTTTGACAGATACAGCTGTTGCTCCGAATTTATTTGCAATGTCTCGAACCTATGAAGGGGGAGTTAGTCATTTCAAATATTTAGGTGAACAGCCAACTCATGCTTTGCTAAGTGGATCAATGAAATTATTAGTCCGCTTGTCAGATAAACAAAGTGAAGAGTTTCGATTAACTGGATTAGCTGGTATTCAGGCACCGACTATTAATTTGATGCTTGGAACAAGTACTTTGCCTACGGCAGATAATATTCCAAATTACCAATTATCTTGTGATCAAGGCTGGCAACCACGAGAATTATTTAAGCTTGATCCATTTACACCGTATCAAATTGCCATGCCGACTTATCAGAAAATGGGTGAGTTACTGGTTAATGAACCAAGTAAAAGTTTGACGATAATTGATGGTTCTATCCTTTCTAATAGTATTTCTTCTGGGAATGGAACACCTAATGCCGGTCATAAGTTGACATCTTGGTTCAATATAAGTGGTGAAACCCATTTATGGATGAAGACGGACGGATTATCGAACGCATCTCGAATTCAGTGGAAGGATAAATTTGGCAACATTTATTATGACACCCGAATCCAATCAGGTGTAGTCAATTCCAATCGGATTGTGAAAGTCCCTGCCTATGCAACTCAAGCACGCGTTTGGTTCAACAATGGTGACCAGCCAGCAACTAATACCTCTACAACGATTGAGATTAAAGCTGTTCCAGAGAAATATGACCCATATTTTGGCGTATGGGCAGAATACAATTTCTCCATTTGTACGTTGCATTACTTTGAACCGAATACAGAGTATTTCTTCTCATTAGAAGGGACAGATGGTAATCAATGGAAATTTGATTCGCGTGGATTCATCAATGTCAGTAGTGGAATAGATTTCACTATTAATGTTCGAGACCAATTACAACAACGATATGATGAGTTACGAGGAGAATAATCATGGCTTTAGTAATTAAAGAATTTAAAGTTCCAATGACAAGCCTCGTTGGTGAAACTGTACAGAATGCACCAGTAGAATCTCCTGATAATATGCTTATTCTACAGATGTTTTATGATGATACGTGGACAGAGCAAGCCCGAAATATTATTTTTTGGTTTAATGGTGGAAATGGGGATGGTCTGGAAGATACTACGTATGCACGTCCTGCCTATGTAGTCCAAAGTGGCTATGTTTACTTCAACTGTTGTGCATATAAAGCAGACCAACATCCTATGAGCTTTACTTTAGCAAATAGTGCTCCTATTCATGACTTTATCAGATACGCATTTGAAGTAGAGTCATTTATTTCGTACTTGTATGAAAATATTGTCAATGATGTCATTGCAAAGAAATATCTTAACTCAGCTTCTAAAGTCTGCCTTACTGGTACATCACGTGGAGCGGGCAGTATTCTTCAGTGGTCATGTTTGAGTAGAGGAATTTATTCACAATACCATGACAAAGTTATTGGAGTAGTGGCAAATTCTCCAGCTGGTGGAGGAACTACCGAAAACTGGAGAGGGCCATATATTGCACAAAGAACAACCTTCAAGGATTATCAGAATGTCACGCATCCAACAATTGGTTGTATTGGTGCAGGAGATGTAACTCATACCAACAGAGCGCACATGGAAAGAGTCTTTCGTTCAGTAACAAATCCGCTAGTTAAAATTACTGCTGAAGGTAATGATAGTTGGGGACATACATGGCCAGGAAGTAGTAGTAGATTCCATGTTCTGTTTAATCATGCCTTTAGTTTATTTGTTTAATGTAGATTAAAAATTAAAGTGTTAGCCGTATTGCGGCACAAGAAGCCCCGCTAAATCTCAATTATTGGCGGGGCTTTTTATTTTTCAGTTTTAACACCCAGCTCTATCAATTAAAAATGATAGGGCTTTTTTATAAGGAAATCAAAATGGTTACTACTCCGCAAAAAGCAACAATCGAAACTTTAACAGACACAAACTTGCCTGCCGGTCATACAGTATTGGTTAAGATTGCCGATACAACTACCTATGACCAAGTATTGAGTAATGTAGAGGCAATTAATGCATTACCCGGTTTCACTGTTATTGGTGTAACTAGTCTTCCAAATCCTCCAGCTTCAGCTTGGTATTTGGATAACTGCACATATGAAAATGGTGTTTTAACTCCAGTAGGTGAGCCTTTAGATTTTGGTACCCCAGAAGCACCTATGATTATGTACGGCTACCATGCTGCTACTAAAGCTAATATTGGTGATACTCTTGAAGTTGTGGCTGAGAACTTCTTAAGCGCTACAGGAAATGTCCATAGTGGTGTTCGTTTACAGACCATTTTTGATAGTTACGATTTAGGTGGTTCTGATATTGGTTATAACAATACTTACGATGAGATGAATGATTTCTTCTCATTGTTAGATACTTTGTTCAATACACAAAACCTACCTGTCAAGTACTCAATGAATTACGTGTCTGAAACTGAAATTGAGCATGTGATTACTTCAGTTGATGGTTTAACCGAAATTCATCGTTATAACCAAACGATCTCAGCGTTTGCGGAAGATGTTTACTTCAACTTCACTCTAGTTTGCCAAAATAACAATGAAGTAGTTCCAACGTCTATTAAAGTGATTCCTGCTGTCTAATAGTTAATAAAAAATAATTTGAACTCCACTTGATCCATTGATTGAGTGGAGCTTTGTATTACTGGAGAGCAATAAAGCAGTCCACAGAATAATAGGATTCATTCAAATATATGCATCTTAAGAGATGGGTGTTTTTTAGATCTCCTGATGATCCTACATACTAAGAATTATTAATTTATGATTTAATCAATGCTCAAAAACTTAATGAGTATAAAAGATGAAGATTGCATGTATTGGTGGGGTTAGACATGGAAAAGTTAAAGAAGTACTTAATAGCATAAGTAAATATGAATTGGATTGGGAGTTTGAAGCAGAACTACCTCGAACTCCTCCAACGTATCAAGGAAGTGTTATAACCTATACCATCTCTACTGAATACCAGAAATACCAACTAAAAATCATTAAGAAAAATGGTGAGTTGAAATACTTCTATATCGCTAAAGACTTGCCTGTTGATGAGATTAAAAGCGGTTTAGAAGAGTGCTGGGAACTCTCAGATAACTTGGGATATGACTTTGATTAAAAAAAGCCCTCTTAGGAGGTTTTTTTTAATGTGGATAAGTTTCTACAGTACTAATTGAAAACATATGGACTTGCGAGCACGCGCTATACATACCTATGTTAACGATATGATGGTCGAAAGGAACAAAAAGGAAATATAAGAAAAAGCTGCAACTAGTGGGAGAAAATTTGGTACCTTTGGCTCGTAATTAAAGTTTAATTAGCTTTAAAATAAGCTATTTTTTATCAACTATTTTAGAATTATGTCAGAAGTACAATTGCAGTTAAAAAACTTCTTTGAAAACTATCCTCTTTATAAGGAAATTAACATTTCGGTGTTAATTTCCTCAATAAATCCCACTTCAATTAAATTGCGAGAGATTGAATATGAATGTCCAAATTGTGAGTGTAAAAAACCTTTACATAACGATGATAGTGCTTCGACCGCTGTTATTCTGAATCTTGGTAAAAAGACAGCCTTAAATTATACAGAGTTCACATGTGTTTCATGTCAAAGATTCTCAAAATTGTTTATTCTAAATTTAGAAAAAGTCGAAAACTCTATTTTAAAAATTACAAAAATTGGTGAATATCCGCAAAAACAATTGAAACGAAATAAAGAGCTTGCAAAGTTTTTCAAAAGTGACAAAGAAGAATATAACAAAGCTGTAATTTGTATTTCACATGGTTATGGTGTGGCTGCATTTGCATATATGCGAAGAATTATTGAAAACAACATTCACCAGTTATTAGATATGATTGCTGAAGATGATATGGCAGATAATTCAATCAAAGTGGCGTTGGCAGAACTAAGAAATGAATCACCTATGTCTCAGAAAATAGCTATAGCTAATAAGGCTTTGCCATCATATTTAATGATTAATGGACATAATCCACTTGGGGCTATGTATAAAGTTCTTAGTGAAGGTGTCCATTCGCTTTCAGATGATGAGTGTTTGAGAAGAACTGAGGCAGTGCAAAATTGTTTAGAATACATTATTAGTGGTTTAGCTACACACAAAAAAAGCAAAGAAGCCTTCAAGGACAATCTGGATTTATTAAAAAGTTTTTAACATACGCCGCCTTCAGGCGGTTTTTTATTGGAAGTAAGCAATGAAAAACGAAGTCGGTTTTCATGTTTCTATTCGCCCAATGCCTCCCGAATGGCTTTTTGAAATAGATACTCCTAACTTTGTACCAGCACCAGAAATGTGGGAATGGATAGGCAAGGTTTTTCTAGATCCAAAATCAAAATTATTTAATCCTGATCATATGCATTTACGGTCTTTTAGATATCCCGATATTGCAGTGATGTGGGCTAGATCTGGCTTTAAAAAGCAAGGTCGGCAGGTGATTGGTGCAACAGAAAAAGTCATGATCCATGCTGGTGGTTGGAAGAAAGAACGACAAGAAGAACAATTCATCCAGTGGTTCAATTATTTACCTGAATACTTAATTACTTTTGATGCTTCATATTCACGCATAGCTAGTGATGTGAATTTTTGTGCTTTGGTTGAGCATGAGCTTTATCATATCGCACATAAGAAAGATCAGTGGGGAACTCCTTCCTTTAACAGAGAAACGGGTATGCCTAAGTTGGCAATTCAAGGGCACGACGTAGAAGAGTTTACAGGCGTTGTACGGCGTTATGGAGCAAGTGAGGATGTCAAAAGAATGGTTGAGGCAGCAAATACAAGACCAGAGTTGTCACGCGCAGATGTTCATTACACTTGTGGCACTTGTTACTTAAAGGTGGTTTAAATTTTTTTGCCACTCTACTTGGACGTACTTGGACGGATAGAGAGAAATGGCAAGGCTTAATAAAAGGGTAAAACTTTATATAGTACGGTCACTTGCTACCTATGAGACACCCTCAGAAACAGCGAGGGGTGTCCAAGAAGAATTTGGTATTACCGTCACTAAACAGCAATGTGAAGCATATGACCCAACAAAAAAAACAGGGCAGGACCTAAGCGAAGAATTTAAAACTGAATTCTTTAAAGTTCGTAAGGAAATGAACGAGAATCTTAGCGCTATTCCAATCGCTAACATTGCCTACCGCCTCAAGCGCCTACAACGTTTCATCGATCATGAACAATTCAAAGATAACCCCGTATTAGTGCCGAGCTTAATGGAGCAGGCAGCTAAAGAGGTTGGTGGACTTTATACCAATCGCAAAGAACTAACAGGTGTAGGCGGTGGTCCACTTCAAAGTGAGAACGTCACCTATGTGACTGCTACCGATGAGCAGGTAAGGCAGGCGATTGATGAACTCGAGAACGAATATTGAACCTGTTAAAACCAAGGCTAAGCGGATTAAGTGCGAGAAAGAACATTTATTCTTCACTCGTGCGTTTTTCTTGCCTCGCATGGGCTTTAAATTTTCGGTCAATTGGCATCACGAATACATTGCCGACAAGATTGACGAGGTAATTGCTGGCAAGGTTAAGAATTTAGTGATTAACGTTCCACCCGGAAGTGGTAAAACTGAGTTACTAACAAACCTGATTTCTCGTGGCGTAGCGCGTAATCCTCGATCTCGCTTTTTGTATTTGTCATTTTCACAGTCACTTGTTGAGGATGTATCTGCAACAGCCAGAAATATTGTTAAGTCAGAAGACTTTCAAAGACTTTGGCCTGTAAAGATTTCTACAGCCACGGATGCTAAATCAAACTGGAAAACTACAGTTGATGGTTATGACGCTGGTCATGTTTATTCTGCATCAATGGGTGGGCAGGTTACAGGTCGCCGTGCAGGTACATTGGCGGATGAAGGTTTTACTGGCGCAATTATTCTTGATGACCCCTTAAAGCCTGAGGATGCATTCAGTCAGACTGCTAGACGTAAAGCTAACCGTAAGATTCTAAACACTGTCAACTCGCGTAAAGCTAAATCGGATACTCCCATTATTCTGATCATGCAGCGCTTACACGTTGAGGATCCGACTAACTTTGTGATGACTGGTAACGTTCCCGGTGAGTGGGAACAGATCAGTATTCCTGCGCTTATTGATGATGAGTACATCAGTAAACTGCCAGAGCACATACAGCGCAAAATACCGCGAGATGTTGAGCGTGACGATAAGGGCAGACAAAGCTATTGGCCGTTAAAAGAATCATTACTCTCATTACTTCAGTTAGAGAAAGGCGGCGAGGATAAGGACGGCGCGATGGTATCTCGCTATACATTTGCAAGCCAATACATGCAAAGCCCTAAAAAACTGGGTGGTGATCTTGTTAAGGCTGAATGGTTCCCACGCTATCTTGAGTTACCTGTTCTTAAATGGCGGGCTGTATGGGCCGATACAGCACAGAAGGTCAAAAAGCATAATGACTTTTCGGTGTTCTTATGTGCTGGTCTTGGCTATGACAATAACCTTTACATCATTGACGTGAAGCGCGGCAAATGGGAAGCACCTGAGCTATTGAAGGAGGCTAAAGCCTTTATCAATAAGCATAAGGACAGTAACACCAAAATTGGCAAGCTGCGTTACATGGCTGTAGAAGATAAGGCGAGTGGTACCGGATTGATTCAATCTATTTCTAGGGAAACCACATTACCTATTAGGGCAATTCAGCGTGATGAGGACAAACTCTCGCGAACAATGGACGTCATTCTTTATGTTGAAGATCAGCGCGTTTGGTTACCTGCAAACGCACCATGGTTATTGAACTATATCGAAGAAATCGAAGGGCTCACTGCTGATTGGTCACATGATCATGACGATCAGTGGGATCCGACCATTGATGCGATTAACGATTCAATAGCTAGCAAGCCAACTGTATTTGATTAGAGGAAATTATGACTGAAAATAAAACGTCCGATGCAATTGGCGATGCAGGGGCATATACAAACTTTGTCTCAAATATTGGTACTGACAGAGATAAGGCATCACATGGATCATTCGTTAAGAAGGTTATTCCAGATGAGCAATTAGAAGCGGTTTATCAACATTGGTTAGCCAAGCGCATTGTGAACCGTCCAGCAAGCGACATGCTCCGAGCAGGGTGGTTCTATGAGGGGATTCAGGATAATGATTTAGAGAGGCTTAAGGAGGCGTGTAAGGCTTTTAATTTAGATGGAGTGCTCTTATCTAGCTTGGTCCTTTCTCGATTATATGGCGTTTGCTATGTGCTCTTAGGTACGGTGGACGGCGGCAACTTGGATCAACCATTCGATCTAAATAAACTGGGTGTTGGTCGTTTAGAGTTTTTCACGGTACTCAAGAAAAAGCAGATTGAAGCCGATACTTCAAAGTACTTGCCACCAAATGAGGCTGGCGGGCTTCTAAAGCAACCTGAATTTTACAAGCTTAAACTCGATGGCAAATCTAACCAACGAATCCACCACACACGCTTAATTAAATTTGGCCATGCAGATGTGGTCAATGAAGAGCCTGTAAGTGTTTTACAGGAAGTTTATGAGGATCTGCTTGATCATGCGGCAGTTAAGAAAGCCACTGCTAGTTTAGTCCATGAATCAAAAATTGATGTAATTAGAACACCGCATTTGGTTGATAAGATCAAAGAGGATCTAAAAGGTGTAGCAGAACGCTTTCTTAGTGTTGGATTGCTTAAAGGTCTAAACGGCATGATCGTTTTGGATAAAGAGGAGGAGTACGACTCTAAATCTTATAGCTTTGGTGGTTTACCTGACCTTATGCGTGAATATTCGATTCAAACTTCTGGAGCGGCCGAAATGCCATATACGGTTTTATTCGGTCAATCACCTGCAGGTTTGAATTCTACAGGCGAACATGACACACGGAACTATTACGACACTATATCAACCAAGCAGACTTGGTCATTAAAGCCATTCATGTTGAAGCTTTTAAGAGTAATTTGCCAAGCTACATTTGGTCGTCAGATTCCAAGTTTAGACGTTGTATTTAATCCGCTATGGCAATTGGACGCTAAGGTTCGTGCTGAGGTTGAGAAAGCTAACGCAGAACGTGACGATAAATATCTTCAGATGGGTGTCATTACGGAACCTCAGATAGCGCGTCAGTTACTAATTGATGGTGTTTATTCAGTGATTGATGAAGATCACATCAAAGATCTTGAGACAATGGTGAAGCTTAATGACAACGATAATTCAGATACTGAAACCACACCTCCAGCAGGCGAAGAAGCGTAAGAAAGGGCGTAAAGCTTCCAAGCCTAGAGCAGTACATGTAAATCGCCGTGTAGAGCTGTATTACACACGGCAATTACTGGCTATTTCAAAGTTTTGTCATGATCAAACTAAGGATCTAGTCATTCCAACGGTAGGCCAGAACATCGGTGATTCTTGGTTTTCGGACATGATGTGGACGTTTCGGGAAAAACTAACAAAATATGTTGTTGAGGTTTCTCGACCATTGGCCACAAAAGTTGTAACTGATACACAAAAGGAAGTAGACAAGCAGATTGCAGAGCACACCAAATCAATTATTGGTGTGGATCTAACGCCGTTTTACCGAGCTGCTGATATTCAGGATGAAGTTGACCTAAATATTACGGCCAATGTCAGCTTGATCAAGTCTATTCCACAGCAATATGCCGATAAGCTTGAAGTTCTAATCACTAATGCTTTGCAGACTGGACAAACCAATGAAGAGCTGGCCAAAGTAATTAAGCAATTGGGCTTATCTACTGATTATCGTGCACGTCTTATTGCTAGTGATCAAATGGGTAAGATTAACGGCCAAATCAACCAAGCCAGACAGCTTTCAATGGGTGTTGAGACATACACATGGCAAACGGCCAAAGATGAGCGTGTAAGGCCAGACCACCAGCATAAACAGGGCAAGACAATTCGATGGGATACACCACCAGATGGTGGACATCCCGGACAGCCTATCCGATGTCGTTGTACAGCCTTGCCTAATTATGAGGATATAATATTAGAATGATGTATTAATTATTTGAAAATCATTTTGATAGGAAAATAAATGTTTAAGTATGATAGCACTCCAACACTTTATTCCAATTACCTAGATGTAATAAATCCTAAAATTCTTCCAATTGATAATATACCAGATGAGGTCAGGATTTCTTATCATAGTTCAGGAAAAAAAGAGACTAAAATTAAAGCTGTATCAAGTGCAATTATATCTTCGATTAGATCTGTGGTTACCACTAGAGACGTTGATATCATTAGTAAAGTTGAAGCAACTTTTCATTGTTTAGTTTCTAAAATTCATAAAGACTATCCACATTTGAAGGATGAAGGTTTTTTGAGCTTGGGTCAAAAAATTGAAGGAAATGATGATGCCTCCATTGTTATCAAAGAGATCTATAATATTTTGAGGCTTATTCGTAATAAATTTCATCATGATAAGTCTGGGGGATTAAGCTGGGATGAAGAAAGTAATCTGATAGTTAAGGGTGATGAAGAGCTTATTATTTCAGAGCATGGTGTAAAACTTTGCGTATATATAGTCTGGTATTGTTTTAAAAACAATATGAAGCATTTGTATAATAGAATAGTTTTAAACTATTTATATGCTGCATTACTTTCTGGAGTTAAAAAAATTTCTTATGGTAATCGTAAGAAAAAAATTGATAATTTAAAAAGAATTAATAATCCATGGAGAGTTAATACAAATTATATGAACAGAAATATTGTTACTGGAGAGGTATTTAAAAAAATTGAACAGGGGTATGAAATCGATAGGCAACCTTGTATTTACTCATATGAAGATACTGAATCTGATAAGCCTAAGTTGATCGAAAGTCTTTATAGAAGGTTAGATTATCAATTCAAAATTAATGATATTGAATATCTTATTCCAGATGAATATTTTTTTAATTACGAGGATGGGGAAGCTGCTTTTATTAGCAACGAAGATTTAGAAAAATTTATTTACCTACCCTTGGAAATTGCAAAGTTTTAAAAGTTAATTCTTAAAACCCACCATCCGGTGGGTTTTTTATTGAGCGCAATTTATGAAAAACATTTACCTCTTCAAGGTAGGTGACTTTGCGCCAAGTGAATCGACACGCTCATTTACCAAAGAAGGGTATCTGAAATGCGTCAATGTTCGCTTAGCTAAAGCGCCTCAGGTCCGTCAGTACTACGCCTATGAGTTCCCGTCTTTAGAGGGATATTCAGCAGACCAGATTATTAACATCTATACACCTGCAGAAGAACTCTTTAAGCCAGAATCGATTGCAAGTTTCAATGGCGTAGATGCTACTGACTATCACCCACCTAAAAATGAAATTAACGCCTCTAACTGGAAGGATTATCACATTGGCTATTGTGAGAACGTTCGGCAGGAAGGGGATTATTTAGTGGGTGATCTGCTCATTAAGGACAAGATCAGTATTGACCTTATTCAAAGTAACGAGCGCATTGAGATGTCGCTTGGCTACGGGGCCATGTTAGTTGTTGAGCAAGGTACAGCGCCAGACGGTACGCCGTACCAAGCTAAATTTATCAATTTTAATGGTGATCACATAGCTCTCGTTAAGTACGGGCGTTGTGGTGGTGATTGCCGAATCGGTGACGAAAAGCAAACTCCAAAGGGGAAAACAATGGAAGTAACAGTAAACGGTATTCGTTTTGACATTGGCGATAACAAGCCCTTGGCGGATGCATTAAAGCAGCAACAAGATCAGCTTGAAAACTTGAAGGCTGCAAAACTTAAAGTTGGTGATAAGCAATTTTCTATCCGTGATGAACTAAACGCAGTTCAGGCGGTTGTAGATCAATTGCATACCGATAAAACCACTCTTGAGCAAAAAGTCGGTGATCTGGAAAAGAATCAGATGACACCAGAAAAACTCGAACAAGCGGCTACCGAACGTGCTGCTGTGATTGCTGACGCTAAAGCATTGGTTCCATCAGTTAAAACTGAAGGCTGCACATGTGAGCAAATCAAGCGCGATGTAATTGCAGCTAAAGCGGGTGATGCCTTGGTTGGGGCTGTGCTGGGTAGTGTTGCTGTGGGCGATGCAAAGCCTGATCAGATCGACACAGTATTCCGCGCTTTGTCCGCTGTAAAAGGTACACACCCATCTAACCCAGTGGCCGATGCACTTAACCACCAACAAAACATTAATGCAGGTGATGGTAAGCCTGCTGGCGGTGAAGAGAAGAAAACCAACAACAAAAAAGAAGCTTGGAAACAAAGCTTCTAAGTATCTGGAGAAAAGAGAATGTCATTAACACCTCAAGCAATTCCGGGTATGCGTGCACGTTTGCACATGCCCGAAGAAATCTTATCTTTGGCAGTCGCTGGCACTACGGTGTTAAGCGATGGGGAGGTAGCGGTACAGTCTGCGGATGGTAAAACCGTGTCTGCGGTAACTGGTGCAACTAACACAAAGTTTGGTGTAGTCGTTTTTCAGCATGTAGGCAAATCAGGAAAAAACGCCTTAAGCAAAGAAGCTTATCAGGCTAAAGACTGTGCACCCATCATGCAGATTGGGTCTATTTGGGTAAAACCTACAGCTCCTGTGATTGATATCAAAGCAAAGGTGTATGTCCGTACCGCAAACCCAACAGCACAAGCGCCGTTAGGATCTCTTTCATCTGCAGCATTAGATTCTACTGAACTACCTAATGCCTCTTGGGAAACCATCACAGGTCCTGATGGTTTAGCAATCCTTCGATTACGTGGAGCATAATCAATGTCAAAACAATTAGAACAAATGAAAATTCGCTTAACAGCAGTTGCACATGGTGTGCAGATCGCCGTAGGTGATGCATTTAATTTAGATAACTTTGCCAAGTTATTGTTGAAGCTTGAATCAATTGATGAAATGACACCGCAACTTGCTGAAGCTCAAGCATACGCGAAGTATTTACCAATCGAAGGTTTGGAAGGTGCAGTCATTGGTTCTGCAAGTGTCTTACAGCGTAAGAAAGGTGTAGGACGTGGTAAGCGCTTCTCAGGACAAGGTAATGATGTGCCATTAGCTGAAGTGATGTATGACGAGGTGAAACTCACAGTACAACCCGGAGTTATTGGTTACGAAATCAGTATCTTTGATGCAGCAGCAGCCTTGAAAGCTGGTATTCAGTTAGCGACCGATAAAGTTGAAGCTGCTCGTCTGGCTTATGAAAACCATATGAGTGATGTGGCATGGTTTGGAGAGCCTGAAACCGGGTTACTTGGTTTCTATAATCAGACTGGTGTAGAGGTTATTTCCTCTACGGTTGATTATGCAATAGCTACAGTTGAAGCCGTACTTGCCGATATCAATAAGGCAATTAAAGGTGCTTCAAATGCCTCTAAGTTTGATAGCAGTATTCAGCCAGATACTTTTGTAATGCCTGAGAATAAGTTCACCAATCTCGCTAGTCGTATCGTTCCCGATTCAGCGGGAAAAACCTTCCTTGAGTACATTAAGGAAAAGAACACCTTTGCAATGCAAGGTAAGACACTAACGTTTACTTCTGAAAGTACGCTTGAGGGTAAAGGTGAAGGTGGTACAGACCGCAGCATTATTTATCGCCGTGATCCAAGCTGCATTACTTTCCGTTGTAATGAGCTGGAATTCTTGGCAGCTCAGCCTATCAATTATGTGATGCGTACACCGGGGCACTATATGTATGAAGGTGTCTATTTAAAACGTGTCGATTCTCTCCGCTACTATGATGTTGAATAAGGAAAACTAAACATGCCAAAAATTACTTACAGCGGCTCTCAGGCCGCTTTTTCTTTTGATGGGATTCAGGTCGGTAAAGGCCAAACAGTAGAAGTCAGTACCGAGGATTTCACACGCATTTCTAAAGGGAAAGCTTTTAAGTCACTTGTTGAAAAGGGCGAACTTGATATTCAGGAAATCCCAGATGATGAGCCTAAAGGTAAGACTGGTGGACGTGGTGGTAAAGGCAGCAAATCAAACGATACAGCAGGTGACCAGCAAAAGGCAGCTGATGAAGCTGCTTTGGCCGCCGTGAAAGCTGAACTAGCAGCGCTTGAAGTAACGTTCAGTGAAGATGAAACACTTGAGCAATTACAAGCTAAGTTAGCTCAGGCTAAGGAATAAGGTGGACCTATGGACGTACAAACGTTTCGTGAAAAGTTCTCGACTGATTCTGCCTTAATGAATCTATCTGATGCAAAGATTCAGGATGAATTAGAAGAAGCGGATCTCGTTGTATCTCAAATTGAGTTTGGAGCATTAAAGGAACGTGCTGTAGGTCTATATGCAGCACATATTCTTAAAGTCGGCACCGCAAGCGGAAATGGTGCCGCTTTTAGTAACGCCTCGAGCATGACAATCGCGGGCCAAAGCGTTAGTTACTCCCGATCATCGAAAGAAGCTTTTTATGATCTAAGTATTTATGGCCAGCGCTATCTTGCTTTAAAAAATTCCATTCCAATTGATGATGAAGGCACAAACCCTAATCGCTTAGGTGTTGGTTCTTTTGTCGTATAGGAGATTCCCATGCCTTTTAAATATCAGGCACCCGAAGGCTATAAGCCATCAAAAATCGTTATTGCTGGTCAAAACCTAGTTATCAAAAACGGCGTTTTAGAAGCAGAGGATGACATTATTCATATATTAAAGCCCTTAGGTTTTGAGCGTTATGTCGAAGTGGTTGAGCCAAAGAAATCGACGGCCTCCGCTAAAGAGTAATAGGTTATGAGCGATTATCGTGTTGATACTCGAGTCAACTTTGATGATATGAATGATCGCGTTAGGTTTGAAATAAGACGCACGATAAACGCACTTACTTTGCGCTTACAGCGAACGATTCAGGAAGATATGCTGAGTGGCCAAAGGCTGAATGTTCAGTCTGGCCGCTTACGTGGTTCCGTTTCATCTAAGGTTGATGAGGATAAGGATTCGATCGAAGGAACGGTAGGAGCTGGTGGTGCTTTGGTTCCTTATGCGTTTGCCCATGAGTTTGGCTTAAATGGCTCGATGGGAGTTAAAGCTCATCTGAGAACTATTAAGCAGGCTTTTGGCCGACCTATATCACCAGTACAAGTCAATATTAAGGCTCATTCAAGAAACGTCAGATTTAGGGAATTAAGATTCATGCGTGATTCACTAGATATGGTTGCCAAGATTGTGCCGAAAAATATTGATGCAGCAATTCAGCGAGGTTTAGCAGGTGGATAGCGAAGCAATATATCAAGCGTTGTTTGAGCAGTTAAGTACAAGGGTAGAAGGGCTAGTTACGGTAAGTCGCCGTTTACGTCACTTTAACCATGTGACAGCAGAACAACGACCAGCCATGTTTATTACACAAGGCAATCAGCAAGAAGTTCCTGTTCATGGTTTAGATTCAAAAGTTGAACTTGCTGCTGAGGTTTATCTTTATATCCATGAATCAGATAGAACAAAGCCTCCATCATCACAGATGAATATTTTTATTGATCGTGTACGTGAAGCTATTCAGCCAAACCATCCAGAATTTAGTAAATATCAAACCTTAGATGGTTTGGTAGAGCACTGCTGGATCGAGGGCACGGTAGAAGTATATGAAGCAGTAGAGAACATGCTGGATGATCAGGCGATTGCAATTATCCCTATCAGGATCCTCACAACCAACTAACAAAATATTCATTTTATGACCGCCTCGATGGCGGTTTTGTCATTTTAGAGAGGTCAAAATAAATGGCTCAATATTTATTTGGTGCCGGCAAGATCTTTGCTACACCGATTCAAGATGTTTATGGGCAACCGATTAGCAATCCCACACCCGTCGAAGTGGGCGTATTACAGTCGGTAGGTGTCGATATCAGTTTCGATTTAAAAGAACTCTTTGGCCGTGGACAGTTCGCCGTTGATGCTGCACGAGGTAAAGGCTCTATTAAAGGTAAAGCATCGTTCGGCCGTATTAATGGCACCTTGTTAAATTCTATTTTCTTCGGCGGTGTAGTTGCTGAAGGTGGGATTGAGACAGTATCTCAAACCATTAATGGTGAAACTATTCAAACTGGCGGCTTGGTTACACCTGTAGTTCCAAATGCTGGCACTTTTGTTAAGGATTTAGGTGTAACAGATGGTAAGGCTATTCCACTTAAGCGTGTAGCCTCCGCACCATTGGCAGGGCAATACAGCGTGGATAATGTGACAGGTGCCTACACATTCGCTACTGCCGATGTTGGGAAGATAGTTTTTATTAGCTTCCGATATTCGGCAACAGTTGCAGGTGGTAAGTCAATCACCGTGTCCAACTTAGACATGGGTTATACACCTGAGTTTGCATTAGATCTGCAACGTGATTACAAGGGCAAATTCATGCATATGAATTTCTACCGTTGTACTAGTAACAAGCTTGGGTTCAGTTCAAAGCAGGATGACTACGATATTCCTGAGTTTGAATTCCAACCTATGGCTGATGATCTTAACCGTGTCTTCAAAATCGATTTATCGGAGTAATACCAAATGCAATTTAAGCAAGTTGAAAACCCTCGAGGCTCTACAGTTATTGTTGATGGTCAACCATTTGTTTTTGCTCCATTGTCTCTTGGTGCGGTTGAAAAACTATTGCCTGCACTTCAATCATTCAAGCCAGATGATGTCGGCACTGTGATTGATGTGGCACACAAATCTTTAAAGCGAAATTACCCCGACATTACTCGTGATGATGTAGCAGAGATGCTATTTATGGATCAGCTCACAGAAGTGATGGAAGCTGTAATGTCTGTGTCTGGTCTTAAAGGGAGTGATGACAACCACGCAGGTGGCTCGGGGGAATAGACTGGGAGGAGCTGTATACGCATTTAGTGCTGACCATGGGTAAAGATTACGACTATGTGCGTAATGAGTTGGATATTCCGAGGTTAAGAGCACTCAATGCGTATCAGCGAGATTACCCTCCCGCAAATATCGGTGTACAACGTCTTTGTCGTATTTTGGAAGCTTTTATGGGTATCGAAGAGACGCCGCAAGCTATCACCGTCTCAGATGATGACGAAGACGATATGCTAGAAGTATTAGAACGTTTCACTCAGGGCGGTTAAGGCCGCCCTTATTTGCAATCTTTGTAAGTGTTGGTTAAAGTTTGTTAATTAAAACATTATAAGGATAACTGAATGGCCTTAATTAATTGTAAAGAGTGCGGGGCACAAGTTAGTACACAAGCTAAGAATTGTCCAAGCTGTGGGGCTAAGGTTAAAAAGAAAACTTCAATAATTACTTGGATTATTTTAGGGTTTATTGTTTTGATGGTTATAGGTGCAATTGCTGGTGGAGGTTCGTCTACATCAAATGGTACTAAAGAGTTAACCCCAAAAGAAGACGCTTTAAAAAATACTGTCTTAGATTATGATTGGGCTAAAGGTGGGTTTGATAGTGTCATGTTGGTTGATTTTAAAATCAAAAATAATAGTAAATATGACATTAAAGATATCACTGTAGAGTGTGAGCACTTTTCTAATAGTAAAACTAAGATCGATAGCAATAGTCGAGTAATTTATGAGATTGTTAAAGCTGGTGAAACTAAAACAGTAAAACAATTTAATATGGGCTTTATACATTCTCAAGCTGCATCGTCTGGTTGTGGAATAGCTGACCTAGTTGTTGTTCAGTAAGTATTATTCGTAAAAATCAACCCCGTTCTTACGGGGTTTTTTAATTTAATTTACCTTGCATCGGCAAGGTTTTTTTATGCCCAAGAGGTATGTATGGCAAATAATAACCGTGTCGAGGTGCATATCGGTGCAAAAACATCCGAGCTAAAAAAAGGCATGGATGATGCTGAAAAGATTGTTAAGAAGTCAGCGGAAGAAATGGAAGGCTCTACAAAAAATGTCGAGTTAGCCATTGATACCTCAGATGTTGAAAACTCAGTAAAGCGAGCTAAAGACATTGTCGAAGATGGGGTTAAAAGGATTAAAGAGGAGGCTTCTGATCTTTCCTTAACAGTAGATACTTCAGAGATTAGAAAAACTTTAGCTGATGCAGAAAAGCAGTCCAAAAGTTCATCTAAAACGATTATCAAGACCTTTGATAATACAAAGGTAGGTGTTGATACGCATCCTGTTAAAACTGCCTTGTCTGATGTCGAGAAAAAAACTAAAGAGACTGCTGATGAGATAGAGAAAACAGGGAATGGTATTCGTTTTAAATTTAATTTATCAGGAATAAAAAATAGTTTTGATAATTTAGCGAATGATATTAAACAAAAATTTGAAAATATTGGCAGTAATATCTCCAACACAATATCCAATAGTTTTAAAGGTAATTTCTCAGGTGCGCTAGGTGCAAACGTCGCAGTCATGGGAGCAGGTGTAGTCGCTGGCGTGTCTGGTGCTATTGCTGGTTTGACAACCTTAACTAGCAAGGTAGGGCAAGCCTCTAAAGAATTAGAAATTCAATCTCGTTTAGCCAATGCGAATACAACTGAATTTCAAGAATGGGCCTTTGCAGCAAAAAAGGTAAATGTAGAACAAGATAAACTTTCTGACATCATGAAAGATGTAAACGATAAGTTTGGTGATTTTATGCAAACGGGCGGTGGAGAAATGGCCGACTTCTTTGAAAAGATTGCCCCTAGAGTTAACGTTACAGCAAAAGAATTTCAGGGATTATCCGGCCCTCAGATCCTTGAAAAGTATTACCAGACTTTGCAAAAAGCTAATGTTTCGCAAGCTGAAATGACCTTCTATATGGAAGCCATTGCAAATGATGCAACATTGTTAGCACCTCTGCTAGATAATAATGCTGAAAAGCTAAAAGAGTACGCAAACCAAGCTCATGATTTAGGTGTAATCATGAGTGATGATGCAATCGCAGCAACTAAGGAATTTAATACAGCATTAGGAACGATAGAATCTACATTACAAGGTGTAATGACCCGCATGGCGGCACAAGCGGCACCTGCATTAACGGATTTAGCAAACCAATTTTTGACATTTGCTGTAGATTCTAAAGATGCTATCGATGATTCAATTAAATCAATTATTGGGATTTTTGAAGATCTCTTTTCTATACTAAGTGGTCAATTCACAACTATGGCTGGTATTTGGAGTGACCTAACAGGAAGTATAAGTGATGATGCTAACGCTCAAATAGGATTTATGGATGCTATATCTATTGCATTAAGAGCATTAGGTGTTATTGCAACAGGTTTGCAGGTTGCTATTCAATCTGCATTTGCAATTATCCGAGCTGTGGTGGTTACTGTTTGCCAAGCCTTAATCATTGCATTTAATGGTCTCATGGCTGGATTTGACATGGTACGCAACACCATTCAGTTCGGTTTAGATGTACTTCAAGTTAAATTTCAAACCTTCGGTAGTGTCGTTAATAATATTCTTCATTTTAACTTCTCTGGCGCCAAGTCTGCATGGGAAGGCGGTCTATCTCAGCTAGGTGGTATTACTGAACGTTATACCAACCAAATGAAAGGCCGAATGAATGACCTTAAGAACTCATGGAACAGTGGGGCAACAACAGCAGCTAATTCCCTTGTCACAGCAGGAAAACGAATTCTTGATGTAACTACTGTAGGTAATCAAAAGATTACCAACTATGTTTATAAGGATCCTACAAAACCAGTAGAAACACCAAGTGCGCCAAAACTGGGTATTGGTGCTCCACCACCCAGTATTAATAAGGGTATTGGTACCGGGGTAAAAGATGAAAAGGGCGGATCAAAAGCATCGGCTAAATCTAAAGCTGAGCAAGAGGCTAAAGAGCGTCAACGACAGGCTGAACAAGCAGCGAAAGCGCTTGCAGATATTCGGTATAAATATGCATCCGAAGAAAAGAAAGTCGCTTTAGATCTTCAGAAGGCATTAGATGAGATTGAAAAATCTAAGATGAATGCCGATGAAAAAGCCGCCGCTAAAGTCAAAGCCGAAAAGGATGCTTCAGACAAGATTATTGCTATTCGTTTAAAAGAGTTTGAGGACTACAAAAAAGCTCGTGAAGAACAGATAGACAATTATCAACAGCAAGCACAACGCTTGTATGAAATTGAATCGGCACGGATCCAAGCCGAATATGATGCAAAGAAAATTTCTAATGTTCGCAAGGTTCAATTAGAGAAGCAGCTCGAAGATCAATTACGTGAAATTAAACGGCAAGGTCTTTTAGAGCGTCTGGCACTTGAGAACGAGCAAACGGGAATTAATGGTAAGCAAGGTAATCAAAACCAAATCACAAACAATATTTCTGATTTAGAGACAGATCAGAAAGTTGCTGACACTAAGTCTATGGGCTTAATCAGTGATGCGGAAATGAAAGACTTTGAGGCTAAGTTCGGCGGCTTCACCTCTCGACTTTCTAACCTTTGGGATCAAGGCATTCAGTCTTTAATGAATGGCACACTGACATGGAGTAACGCAACTAAAGCTGTCCTTGCAGACATGGGTGCATTTGCATTGCAATCGGCTACTAAAGAGCTCCAAGGCTGGCTCAGAATCCAAGCAATTAAACTAGCTCGAAAACTCGGTTTTGTTGGTGCTGAAACAGCGG